>Ga0082335_1002116_pt1 | contig 38352 bp, 28 predicted proteins | sample Subgrocontami58m_FD_72375 | JGI IMG/M metagenome (GOLD analysis project Ga0082335, IMG submission 72375) | Subsurface groundwater microbial communities from S. Glens Falls, New York, USA - GMW37 contaminated, 5.8 m (SPADES assembly) (version 2) ...
GACACTGTAGCAGCGAAGTCGGGAGTACAGCAGCCGAGCCCCGAAGGGGCGCCTCAAGAAAGCCAGGGGCGCAGCCCCTGGAACCAGGGTCAAGAGGGATGTCGGAGCCCTGAAAGGGCGACCCATCTGCGCGGGATCACCGGCAATGGGTCGCCCTTTCAGGGCTCCCCCGCCTCTTCGACCCCAGTTTCCCAGGGCTGCGCCCTTATCTTTACCCAGATCTTTTCGAGGCTCTGAAGCCCGCATCGCAAGCCGGCCAGCGACAAGTTCTTGTGAAGGCAAGTGCAGGGAGGGCTTTTCCCCTTCGCGCGCACGCCGGCCGCAAGTCTCCCGCTGGAAAGTATTCCACCGGTTTGGGTTGCGAGGCTCCTGAAAAGATCCGGGTAAAGATAAGGGCTGCGCCCTGGGCTGTCCTGATGCGCCCCTTCGGGGCTCCCGACTTCGCTGCTACAGTGTCCCTTTGAGTTGGAATTGGAGTTGGATTTTCTTGGAGTTGGCAGTTGGAGTTGGGGTTCCGACGCGATAGAGTCGCCTTTCCCTACACCCCCTCCCCGGCTGAGTCGGAATTCCCATCACTTTTCGCGCGCACCGAAGTGCGCGACGCGTAGACAAACCCGCGTAGAGCTCGCGCGGCTCATGGGTTGCGTGACTGCCTCCCGGAATCCGATCCGCTGGCCTCTCCCTTGTCCATACTCTCCCGTCGCCTCCGATGGGCGGGGGCAAGGAGAGGGAGAAGAGCCATGTGGAAGCGAATCGGCCGCCGAGGCGTCGTGCTCATCTTCGCGATCGCGATGCTCGTCCTGCTGTCCCTGATGGGCGCCACCTTCGCCGCCGTCGCGCGCGTCGAGCGGACGGTCGCCCGCAACTACGTCGACGTCGTCCGCGCGCGGATGCTCGCGCACAGCGGCGTCGAGGCGACCGTCGCGCGGCTCTCGTCCGACGCCGCCGACCCAGCGCGCTGGGGCGCGTGGAGCGCACCAGACGCCACGACGCCGCTCGAGCAACTCGCGACGCCGTCGTACGCGATCGACCGCAACCGCGACCGCCGCATCACCGACGCCGACCGCGTCGACGTCGACGGCGCCCTGCTCGGCGTGACCGTCCTCCTCCCCGGCTCCTACGCCGCCGACGGCGATTCCGCGAGCGTCCGCGTGACCGAGGTTTCCTCCCGCTTCCCGCTCGACCTCGCGAGCCCGCGGATGAGCGCGATGATCGCGACGCTCGTCCGCGCGGCGGGGCTCCCGCCCGCCGTCGCCGCGGGGCTCGAGCGGCACCGCACCGCCCCCACGATGGCGCTCCTGCGGGGGGCCCTCCTCCGCGAGCGCGTCGTCGACGCCGCAGGGTGGGCGCGGGTCCGCGCGATCGTCTCCATCGGCGCGTGGCGCGACCCCGACGTCGTCGAGGCGGTGCCGCTCGAGAATCGCCGTCGGCCCGGCCTCGTCGCCTCTCCGCCGGCCGCGCGGCCAGGGTCCGCCCCGCCGTCGGGAGGCGTCCACGTCTACACCTGGGAGGAGATGCGCCCGAACCGCATCCGCCTCGCCCCCGGCGGGCGGCCCCCCGTCTACCTCGGCGAGGCGCCGAAGCCCGTCCTCGTCGCCCTCCTCGCCGGGCTTCAGGGGTTCTGGCTCGACGAGGAGTCGTTCGCGCGCCCCGTCGGCGAGTCGTACGACATGCTGAGCGTCCGCTACTCCTACGTGGACGCCGACGGGAGCCTCGGGCTCATCCGCCTGACCGCGCCGATCGCCTACGACCAGGCGGTCGCGATCGCCGACGAGATCATCGCGCGCCGGGCCGCGCGGCCGTTCCGCGAGTGGCAGGACTTCGAGAGGTTCGTCAAGGGGGACCTCGTCGCGAGGGGGCTCCTCGACTCGCAGCAGGCCGACGTCGTCTGCGCGAACGCGAACCCGAACTCGTGCGTGAACGACTTCAACCCCTCGCACGAGCGGTTCCGCTGGGTCGACAAGACCGACCTCACCGCAGCGAGCACCGAGCTCTCTCTCCAGCCGACGGGCTCGTTCGAGCTGGAGTCGATCGGCCGCGTCCTCGGCCGGGCCCACGAGACGGTTGCGGTGGCGAAGGCGACGACGACGGTGCGGATCTTCGATCTGCACCGCGAGACGACGCAGAAGGAGTTCATGCGCGAGCACTGGCAGGACGGCAAGCCGATCGCGTCCGTGATCAGCCCGGAGCGAGGGGCCGGGGCCACGCGAGGCGGCCTCTCCCTGACGAGCTTCCCCGAGCTCGCGCGGGCCGACCTGCTCCGCGATGCGGACTGGGACGGCTGCCTGGAGCTCGCGACGAAGAGGGCCGAGGTCGGCGACTCGCGCTTCACGGACTCCTTCGAGGACCGCCTGGAGCCCGAGACGGGGCAGCGCGTGGTTCCCGATGTGAACGGACCGTTCGCGGGGAGGCTCGTCGGGCCGCGTGCGGCGGACGTCGGCAAGGTCTTTCCCGACGGCGTCTACAGCGAGCTGGACTCCGTTCCGATGTTCGACGTGCAGCCCGCCTCGCTCGACGACTTCGCGGTGTCGATGTGGCTGAAGCCGCACTACTTCCCCGAGCACGCGGGGAAGACGCGGGTCTACATGACGTGGCAGACGACCGTCGATCACTCGCGTGTGCGTCCGCGCCTCGAGATGTGCCACGGGATCTACCAGGTCGTCTCGACCGAGACGGAGTCGCGGAGCGAGGACGGCTACCAGTACCGCGAGGGGTGGGACACGGTGTCGATTCTCGCGGGAGGGACGATCGAGCACGCCGCGACGTCCGTGGGAACGCCCTGCCTGAACCACCGGGGGCACGGCCACGAGGCGATCGATCGCTTCGGGACGAGCTGGGGGACGCTCCTCGACGCGGGGAAGTGGGTCCACATCGCCTGGCTCCACACCGCCCGACGGATCGACCCGACGATGCCGCGCCTGCTGCCCGGGACCCACAGGGAGGTCGACGTGCTGTACGTCGATGGCTGCCGCGTGGGGGCGCCGATGGCGGTGCAGATGCCCGACGTCGACCACCCGTGCGGCCACGTCGGCGAGCCGATGCGGCTCGGCGAGCGCCGCTCCCACGAGTTCCAGAACTCCGTCCCCGACGCGACGATCGACGAGGTGCAGGTGTGGGACGCCCTCGACCTCGCCCGCGCCGACGCGAAGATGACCTCGATCTACGGCGATGGGCGGTACTACGCGGAGGACGACGGGACCTTCCGTTCCGCGCCGTTCGGTGCGGGGCGCCCCGCGCGCGTCCTGTGGGCCGCCTGGACCGTGCTGCGGCCCGAGTCGGCCCCGGACGCAAGGGTCGTCCTCGACGTGCGGGACGAGGCGACGGGGACGAGCCTCCTGGCCGCCCCGAGCGAGGCCGCCGGCGGGACGCGGATCGACCGCGCGGGCCAGGGGGCGTTTCGTTACACGGCGCGGTTCCTGTCGGGTGTCCCGTTCGGCAAGCCCGTCCTGGAGTCCCCCATCCTCGACGACGTCACGATCGCGATCGCGACGGGGGCGAGGATCGAGTGGTGGGTGTGGGAGTAGCGCTTCGCGAATTCCAACTCCAAGACCCAACTCCAAGAAACTCCAACTCCAACTCCAAGGTGAACTCCAAGGTCAACTCCAAGGGGGCGTCGAATGGAGGAGAGGGAAATGGATGAGGTTCCGATCACAAGAGGGAGCGCCGAAGAAGCGAATCGAGACGCACAGAGGATGACACCTGGGGGGAAGCCATACGATCTGAAAGAGCGGACGTTCCTGTTCGCCCGCAGGGTCATCAAGATCGTCCGGGGCATTCCTCTCACGCCAGAGGGCGAGGAGATCCGCTCCCAGTTCGCGGACTCGGGCACCGGAATCGGCGCAAACGTCGAGGAGGCCGATGCGGCATTGACCCGGAAGGAGCGCAGGCAGTACTTCGGTATCGCCCGCCGGTGCTGCGGGGAGACGCGCTTCTGGCTTCGTCTGCTGGAAGCCGACTTCCCACAGGTGGGGCCCGTCCGAGATGACCTCCGCGAAGTCGAGGAGCTGATCCGCATCCTGAGCGCCCTTGTTTCCAAGCTCTGATCCACCGCCATTGGAGTTGGAGTTGGAGTTGCTTGGAGTTGGATCTTGGAGTTGGAGTTCGGCAGCCCGACGTTGCGGCCAGTAACCTGTCCGGCGAACGGACATGGCTGCCCAATCGGCACTCGCGCAAATGCCACCAGGAACGCAAGATCCAACTCGCGTGTTGGGAACCTCAATGGCGTCTCGTTTGCACACGGATAGCCGCCGGTGTGCGCTCACTCGAGACTGCCATGTATCCACTCTCCTCACGTTTCGACATCGTCCTCGGTCCGTCGGAAGGACACCGTCCCCTCCCGCCCAAGGCGGCGAAGACGAACAAGGGGAAGACGCCGGGGCCCCTCCCCGCCGTCGATCCGCTGAAGGACACGCGCCCGCCCCGCTCGCAGCGCGACTAGCGTCCCCTCACCGGACAGCCAACCCCGACTTACAAACTCACGCCCGTTCGCAGAACTCCAAGCCGGTCCGTTGCTTGCTCACATCCGAGCGCCAGGTGTTGTAAGCATCCACTTACAATGACGTTCAATATGTGCATGGACCGCTTTCCATTCGAGTGCGAATGCAAGTGCTTTGGAGCTAGCGTGTAGCATGCAAATGTAACAACCCGTGACGGCGGCATGGGCGTTGCGCACATGAGTGACCTGCTCGGTGAGGGAGTAGAGTTGCTCAAGTCGATCGTCGCCATCGTCGCCCTGTCCGCTACCGCGAGCGCGACCACCGTCGAGCGGATGGACCTCTCCCAGGTCGTCCACCAGTCCGACCGCGCGTTCCTTGCGAGCGTCGTCTCCGTGACGCCCGAGTGGTGCGCCTCCGAGTCGCGCGCCTACACGACCGTCGTCTTCCGCGTCGAGAAGGACCTCAAGGGGAACCTCGTCAGCCCCGAGTGGCCCCTCCGCCTCCTCGGCGGCACGGCGCATACGCCTCAGGGCGAGACGGTCCGCCAGGTCACCTACGGCATGCCCGAGTTCCAGGTCGGCGAGCGGACGATCGTGTTCGCCTCCGACGACCGGCGCCTCTACTGTCCGGTGACCGGCTGGTACCAGGGCCGGTACCGCGTGCAGCTCGACGCGGTCGCGGGCGTCGACCGGGTCTACGACAACGACGGCCACCCCGTCACGTCGCTCCTCTCGCGCGGCGTGCAGGTCTCCGCGGCTGGCGAGGCGGTGACGCTCACCGCGTTCCTTGCGAAGCTCGACGATCTCGCGGCGATGCCGCCCGAGCCGCCGTCCTCGATCGAGGCCCCCCGCGCGGAGCGGCTTGCGCCGTGCCCCACGGAGATGCGCCTCCCCGTTCCCTCGGCCGAGCGTCCGAGGGCCCCTCGCGAGACGCCCCTGTGGCCCTGGGCGGCGATGGGGGCGCTCCTGGTGGTCGGAAGTCTCCTGGTGTTCCGGAGGAAGTAGGATGCACGGTCGGATGCGCCTTGTGGTCGGACTCGCCTGCCTCGGCATGATCCCGCTCCTCTGCGGGTACGTGCTGATGGGCGGGGTGTGGGCCTCCGCCGCCATTCCGGTCCCGTACTACACGAACCCGTCGGCGACCGTCGCGGGGTGGGAGACCAGCGTGCGGACGGGGTTTCAGCACTGGGAGGACATCGCGAACTGCACGATCGCCTACAACTGGCGAGGGCAGACCGCGCGCATCGCGACGACATCGGACGGGTACAACGTGGTGTCCAACTCGGCCGACCCGGCGCGGCTCGGGAACGGGACGCTCGCGATGACGACCAACTGGTACCGCTCGAGCAGCAACTTCACCGAGTTCGACATGGAGTGGAACCAGAACTACAACTGGTCCACGGGCGGGCAGTCGAACATGATGGACGTCGAGAGCGTCGCGACGCACGAGGCGGGCCACTCGCTCGGGCTCGACCACACGAACATCTACGAGGCGACGATGTATCCCTCGACGGGGGCGGGGGAGGTGTTCCGCCGCACGCTCGAGCCGGACGACGTCAACGGGGCGCTTGCCCTCTACCGGGGGGCGGACGTGGCGAACGGCGTGACCGTGAGCGGGCGGACGACGCTCGACGGGGTCGCCTTCCCCGGCGTGAGCATGACGCTCGGCGCGTCGGCCGCGACCTCCGACGCGAGTGGGAACTATTCATTCGCGAACGTCGCGAACGGGACCTACACGGCGCGCGCGACGCGGAACGGGTACGCGTTCACGCCGGCCTCGCGCAGCGTGACCGTGAACGGCTCGAACGTGGCGGGACAGGACTTCGCGGGGGCGTCGACCGCCGCGGGGACGCGGTACTACACGAAGGACGAGACGCCCGACCTCGCGATCCCCGACTCGGGGAGCGTGTCGAGCACGCTCAACATCCCCGACAGCATCTCGATCACCTCCGTGCGCGTCTACGTCGACATCCGCCACACGTACATCGGGGACCTCATCGTGTCGCTCCGCTCGCCGGGGGGGACGACGGTCACGCTCTACAATCGGACCGGCGGGTCGACGCAGAACCTGATCGGCTGGTACGACCAGACGCTCACCCCGGCGCAGCCGCTCTCCGGCTTCAACGGCCAGAACGCGCAGGGGAACTGGACGCTGACCGTCTCCGACAACGAGGCGCAGGACGTCGGGACGATCAACCTGTGGAAGCTCGAGGTCTCGGGCAGCTCTGGCGCGGCGCCGACCTGGTCGATCTCGGGGAGGGTGACCTCGGGAGGGAACGGGCTCGCCTTGGTGTCGATGGCGCTCTCGGGCGGGAGCACGACGACGACCGACGCGACGGGGAACTACACGTTCGGCGGCCTCGCGAACGGCAGCTACACGGTGACGCCGAGCCTCGCGGGCTGGACGTTCACCCCCGCGAATCGCGCGGTGACGATCTCGAGCGGGAACCAGGCGGCGCAGGACTTCGCCGCGACGCAGCCGGCGCAGGGCGGCGGCGGCATGCTGCCGGTGATGGGGCTCGGGAGCGGCGGGAACGGGCAGGTCGAGGTCCTGAACGGCGCCTCGGTGGGCTTCACGACGAACGCATGGGCGACGATGGCGTGGGCGACCTACAACAGCGCCGTCGGCGAGACCCGCATTGCGACGGGAGACGTCGACGGCGACGGCCGCGACGAGCTGGCGATCGGGATCGGCAGGTACACGGCCAGCGGCGGGTGGGTGGCGGTCTACGACGATGCGGTCGCGAACTTTGCGCTCCTCCGCTGGGTGCGCCTCCCCGACACGGCGTACGACGCCCGCGACGGCGAGACCTGGCCCGCGATGGGCGACGTCGACGGCGACGGACGCGCGGAGCTGGTCGTCGGGTACGGCGCGACCGGCGGCGGGCGCGCCCTGGTGTTCGACGATGCCTCCGGAAGCTTCGCCCTCCTCAGGACCCTGACGCTGGCGTGGTCGGCGTACAACGGCGCGGTCGGCGAGATCCACCCCGCGTGCGGCGACGTCGATGGCGACGGGAAGGCGGAGATCGTCCTTGGCACGGGGACGTACACCTCGCAGGGCGGATGGATGGAGGTGGTGAACGACGCCTCGAGCGCCTACGCGCACGTCGCGTGGTTGAGGCTGCCTTCTTCCGCCTACAACGCGGCGAACGGGAAGACGATCCCCGCGTGCGGCGACGTCGACGGCGACGGGAAGGCGGAGCTGGTGGTCGGGATGGGGACCTACACGTCGGCCGGGGGGCGCGTGTACGTCTTCGACGACCAGGCGGCGGGCTTCGCGGCGCTCGAGTCGCTCACGGTCGGGACGGCGGCGTACAACGCGGCGAACGGCGAGACCCGGCCCGCACTCAGGGACGCGGACGGGGACGGACGCGCGGAGCTGCTCGTCGGCTTCGGGCGGTACGGGGCGGACGGCGGGCGCTTCGTGCAGCTCGACGACCGCACGACCAACTGGGGAAGCCCGGCGGCCGGGCGCGTCCACTGGTCGGCGTACAACTCGGCAAACGGAGAGACCTGGCCGGCGTGGGGACGGTTCCGCTAGTGCGCTGTCGACGGAGGAGCGAACGGCGAGGGGAGAGGGGCGAATGCCGTTCTGCAGACACTCGCCCCTCGCCCTTCGCCCTTCGCATCCTGTAGCGGCCTTGTCGGACCGGCGTCGCGCTGGTAGGCTGACGCGCCGATGAGCGCGCCCGACCCCTGGGTCCACGTCCCCGTGATGCTCGAGGAGGTGCTCCGTCACCTCCGTCCCGAGCAGGGAGGTCCATTCTATGACCTCACGCTGGGCCTGGGAGGCCACGCGCGCGCGATCCTGGCTCACGCCCCCGCCGACGCCCGCCTGTACGGCCTCGACCGAGACCCGGAGGCCCTCTCCCGCGCCCGCGAGGGGCTCGCGGAGTTCGGCGACCGCGTCGTGCTCGGCCAGGGGAACTTCGCGGACCTCGAGGAGCAGGAGTGGCCCCCCGCGCGCGGGATCCTCCTCGACCTCGGCGTCTCCTCCCCGCAGCTCGACGTCGGCGCGCGCGGATTCAGCTTCCGCCGCGACGGTCCCCTCGACATGCGGATGGACCCGACGAGCGGCCTCCCCGCGAGCGAGTGGATCGAGCGCGTCTCCACGCCGGAGCTCGCGCGGGTGCTGCGCGAGTACGCCGACGAGTTCAAGGCGGAGTCGATCGCCCGCCGCATCCACGAGAGCCTGCCGATCCAGACGACGCGGGAGCTGGTGCGCGTGATCGAGCGCGTCCTCCCGCCGCGGCGCGGCTCGCCGCATCCGGCGATGCGGACGTTCCAGGCGCTGCGCATCGCGGTGAACGACGAGCTGGGCGCCCTTTCGCGCGGACTCCGCGCCGCAACCGAGAGGCTCCTGCCCGGAGGGCGGATCGTGGTCCTCTCCTACCACTCGGGCGAGGACCGGATCGTGAAGGGGTTCTTCCGCGAGGAGGCGCGCGCCGGGAGGCTCCTCTCGCTCACGCGCCGTCCGGAGCGGCCGGGCGCGGAGGAGTCGGGGAGGAACCCACGCGCCGACAGCGCGAAGCTCCGCGCCGCGGAGCGCGTTGCGGGCCTGTAAGGACTCGTGTCGAAACAACTGAAGGGATTCGACCTGTTCGGCAATCGGACTTGCTGGAGTGGCGCCCGCAAGGGCGCCGGCCCGCTGCGCGGGCGCCCCCTGACAGCCGCAAGGCTGTCAGCGTTCGTCCTAACGCCCTTGCGGGCGTTGGTCCACAGCGCGCTTGCGCGCGCTACTCCAGGCGGGCCTGTAAGCCCGCGTTGCGGGCCAGGGGGCCTCGCTGTAGGATCCTGGGGATGGCGACCGACCGGGACCTCTGCGTGCTGGAGCAGGTCCTCCTGCGGGGCCTCGTGACCGCGGAGGAGGCGGCGCGGCTCGTCTCCGCGCTCCGCGAGGGACGCTTCCAGACCCTCGCCCAGGGGCTTCGCGTGCTCAAGCCGTGGACCCCGGAGGAGCAGGCCTCCCTCGACGAGGCGCTCAAGGTGCTCCCGGAGACGAGCGCCTCGAATGTCGCTCCCCCGACGATGGGGGATCACCCGACGCCGCTCACGCTCGCCACCTCGACCCTCCAGAGGACACCGCGGCCGGGCGAGGCCGGGGCGCAGCTCGCCTTCGGGCGGTACGAGATCCTGGAGGAGATCGCCCGTGGCGGGATGGGGATCGTCTACAAGGGGCGTGACGTCAAGCTCGGCCGCGTCGTGGCGCTCAAGGTCCTCGTCGGCGCGGCCACGCCCGACATGGTCGAGAGATTCCAGCGCGAGGCGCGGATGGTCGCGGGGCTCCAGCACCCGCGCATCCTCCCCGTGCACGACGTCGGCGAGCAGGACGGGCTCTGTTACTTCACGATGGACTACGTGGAGGGGGCCTCGCTCGCGGGCCTCATCCGCGAGAAGAAGATCGCCCGGCGGCAGGGGGTCGAGATCCTGCGCGAGGCCGCCCTCGCGCTCCAGTACGCGCACGAGCAGGGGGTGATCCACCGGGACGTGAAGCCCGGGAACATCCTCGTCGACACCGCGGGGCGGGCCTTCCTCGCCGACTTCGGCGTGGCGCGCGCGACCGAGACCGCCTCGCGTCTGACCGCGAGCGGGCACCCGATCGGCACGCCGCAGTACATGTCGCCCGAGCAGGGGGCCGGCGACAGCGACCTGATCGACGGCCGATCCGACGTCTACTCCCTCGGCGCGACGCTCTACGAGCTGCTCACGGGTCGCCCGCCGTTCGAGGGCGACTCGATGATGGACGTCGTCTTCCAGCTCATGACGAAGGAGCCGATGAAGCCGAGCGCGGTGGATCCGAGCGTGCCCCGCGACCTCGAGATCATCACGCTGAAGGCGCTGGAGCGCGAGCGCGAGCGCCGATATCCGACCGCAAGGGCGCTGGCCGACGACCTGACTCGATTCCTCGACGGCGAGGCGATCGAGGCGCGCCCGAGCGGCGTCTTCCGCCAGTCGTGGAAGCAGGTGCGGAAGCACCCGGTCCGCGCCACGGTCGCCGCAGCCGTGGTCGTCGCGGTGGCGGCCTGGGGCGCCCTCCTCGCCTGGCAGGGGGCGCGCGATCGAGCGCGGTCGGTGGAGCTGGTCGACCAGGCCCGCGCCGGCATGTCCGCAGGACGGCTCGAGGACGCCATCCGCCTCCTCGGGAGCGCGTCCTCGCTCGACCGCGAGAACCGCGCGGCGAGGGTCCTGGAGGAGGCCTGCCGCGTCCAGATCCGCTCCCGCGAAGAACGCGCGAGGGAGGAGGCCCGCCTCGCGGAGATCGAGAAGAGGAACGATCGCCGCCGCCGCGCGCAGCCGTTCGCGGAGTCGGCGCAGCGGATCCTCGAGATGGTCGACGTCCTTGCGCGGCACGGGGAGCTGGCGAAGCGGCGGGAGCGCCTGACGGAGGCCGAGGGGCTCCTCGAAAGGGCGCTCGCGGAGGACCCGGAGTTCGCGGAGGCGCTTTACGCGCGGGGTCGCGTCCGCCGCCTGCTCGGGCGGGACGCCGACGCGATCGCGGACCTCGAGAATGCGGTCGCGGTGCGGGACACCTACTCCGCGCCGTACATCGAGCTGATCTCGATCCGCGCCGACCTCTACAAGAAGCTCCGCCGCCCGAGCGCGGGGATCGACAAGGCGGGCGGGCCGATCGCGTGGAGCTTCCGAGACGTGTCGCAGGACCCGGCGGCGCAGGGGTATCTCGGGCGGATGCACGTCGACCTCGACCGTGTCCTCGCCATCGGTGTGCGCCCCGAGGAGGTCCACTATCTGAAGGGGACGATCGCGGCGATGGACGGGCGGCCGGAGGAGGGGATCGCCGAGCTGGACCAGGCGATCGCGATCCACCCCTATCTCGCGGAGGCCTTCGAGAAGAGGGCCTTCGCGCACCTGATGCGGGGCGACACCGACGCGGCGCTCGCGGACGTCGAGCAGGCGCTCGACCTCGCGCCCGCGTTCGCGGAGGCGTGCTGCTACCGAGGGATGATCCGCTTCGCGCGCGGGGACGCGGACGGGGCGTGCGCCGACTTCACGCGGGCCTCGCAGATCGACCCCGACCTCGCGCAGGCCTGGTCGGGGATCGGCCTCGTCGCGACGACGCTGGGAGACTGGGCGGCGGCCGCCGCCGCGTTCGACCGGCTCGTCTCGGTCGCGCCGGACGACTCGAACGCCTGGTTCAACTGCGGGACGGCCTGCCTCCAGCTAGGGAAGCCGGAGGAGGCGAAGGCCGATTTCGACAAGTCGCTCGCGCTCGACACGCACGAGCTGGGGCCCTGGGTCCATCGCGCGCAGGCGTGGCTGGCGCTCGGCAACCTTGCGGAGGCCGAGAAGGACCTCGCTAGGGCGGCGGAGATCGACCCCGATCACCCGGTGTGCCGGATGACGCGATCAAACGTCCTGAAAGCGAAGGGGGACGTCAAGGGGGCGATTGCGGAGGTCGACAAGGCGATCGCGAAGGACGGGTCGGTCGCGGTCTTCTGGTTCCAGCGGGCCGACCTGAAGGGGGACCTCCACGACGACGCGGGGAGGCTCGCGGACCTCGAGGCGGGCCTGAAGCTGAAGTCGGACGATCTTAGCGCGCGCGCGGACCGCGCGCAGCTCCGCGCGCAGGCGGGCGACCTCCCGGGCGCGAAGGAGGACCTCGACTTCGTCCTCGCGCGTCAGCCGCAGGACGCGAAGCTGCACGACCTGCGGGCGCGGGTCCTTGCCACCCAGGGGGATCGCCCTGGTGCCCTCGCCGACATGGACGTGGCCGTGGCGGAGGAGCCGGGCGTCCCCGCACATCGCTACTACCGCGGCCTTTTTCGCGCGCAGGCGGGGAACATGGCGGGCGCAGAGGAGGACTTCGAGGCGTTCCTCAAGGTCGTGAAGGACGGGCCGGAGGCGCAGTCGGTCCACCACCTCCTCGACTCCGTGCGGTATTTCGCCGCGCATCCGGACCTGCTCGAGGAGGTCTCGAAGGCCTCCGACGCACTTTCCGACGCGAGCGACCGGGCGCAGAAGGCCTACGTGGCGGAGGACTGGGCGAGCGCGGCCGCGGAGTACCGAGAGGGGCTCAACGCGATGGAGGCGTGCCTCGCGCGGCGCGACGCCGAGTTGCGGCGACAGGTCGAGACGGGGCCGTGGACGGCGCCGGTCCTCGTGAACGCCTGGTACAACCTCGCCTGCTGCCTGGCGCGGCGAGCCGCGCAGGCGGAAGGGGACGGGCGCGAGAAGCTCCTCGGCGACGCGCTGCACGCCCTGGGCGAGTCGCTCCGCCTCGGGTTCAACGACCTCGACCACGCGCGCCAGGACCCCGACCTCGCCCTCCTGCGGGGACGCAAGGACTTCGACGACCTCCTCGGCCGCAAGCAGTAGCCCCTACCGACTCGCGGAGGTCACCTGCACGGGCAGCGTCGTGGACGTCTCGGTCCCCGCGACCTTGTCCTTCACGACGACCTTCACCTGGAACTGTCCGACGTGCGTGAAGTGGACGGTGATGTGGAGCGGAACGGCGTCCGCGCCGACGCCGACCTCCGCGTCGATCATCTTCTCCAGCTTCGCCACTTCCTTGCCCGCCGCGTCGAGGACGCAGAAGCTCACCTCGACGCCGCCCTTGCCGTCTTTCCCCGAGAGCCCGGCGATCTTGCAGAAGAGGTTCGGCGCCTCTCCCTCGGTCATCGCGGGTCCGTGCTCGTTCTCCCCCGCCTCGTCGTTCGACCATCGCGCATTGAGCAGGCCGAGGTCGCCCTTCACGACCTCGACGTCGATCTGGGTGTCCGCGGTCTTCTTCGCGAGCAGGTCCTCCACCTGGAGCGTGATCTTGTACTTCCCGAGATCCGAGTCCGGGCCGAAGGGAATCTGGAGGTAGCCGTACATGACGTGGGCGGCGAAGATGTCGTCCCCGGCCTGTTCATCTCCCTTCTGGTCGAGGACAACCTTCCCGTCCGGCCCGGCGACCTTGAAGGAGACCTTCACGGACGCGTGGATCCCGTCGTACTTCAGGCCCCGGATGTCGTAGAGGGCCCAGAACTCCTCGCCGGGGACGAGCTTCGCCTCTTGCCTCTTCTGGCCGAGCTTCGACTGGACGAGGCGGACGTTCTCGAACTTGAGTTCGTCGGCGAAGACGACACCGGCGAAGAGGAGGACTGCAAGGAAGCGGATCATGGATGCTCCTTCCGGAAGGGAACCAGCGAGGAGGGGACGGACCCAACGAGGCGCGCAATCGTAGGCATCCGTCGCGGATCGGTCAAGCGCCGGAGCGGGGCGGACGCTTGACACCCCCGGCGCGGCCTGCGATCCTGTCGCGCCTCGCCGACCTGTGAGCGCACACGAGATGCCCCTCCCCCAGCCTGCCGGGATGAAGCTGAGTCCGACCGAGCGGCGCTGGGTCGGCGCAGTGCTCGAGGCGCTCCTCCCATCGAACGCCGACCCGCGGCTGCCGGTCGGCGCGCGGGACGTCGACATGGTCGGCCGCCTGGAGGCGATGCTCGCGGCGAACCCGCTCCATGCCGCGTGGGGGACGCGGATGGCGATCGCGATCCTCCAGGTCCTCCCGCCCTTCCTCACGGGCGACCTCGCGATGTTCCGCGGGCTTCCGCCGCGGAAGCGCGAGGAGGTCCTGCGCAGGTGCGCGGAGAGCCCCGTCTACGTGTTGCGGGAGGTATTCGCCCTCGTGAAGACGATGGCGCTCATGATCTACTTCGACGACCCGAGGACCGTCGAGGCCCTCAGGAGGTCGGTATGATCGTGACGCGCGAGAGCGTCAGCGCCGATCAACGCGACGTCTGCGACTACGTCGTCATCGGGAGCGGCGCCGCGGGAGGCACGGCGGCGCGGGTCTTCACCTCGCTCGGCCTCGACGTCGTGATCGTCGAGGAGGGGCCGCCGATCGACCGCGCGATCAGCGCGAAGGGCGTCATGCCGACCTTCACGCGATACGTGCGCGACGGGGGCTCGCAGGCGGCCGTCGGCCGGTCGTTCATCCCGGTCCTCCAGGGGCGGTGCGTCGGAGGGAGCACGGCGATCAACTCGGCGATCTGCTGGCGGATCCCGGAGGACGCCTACGAGCGCTGCTTCCGCAGCCACGGTCTCGACCGCGCCGTGCCCCTCGACGCCCTGGAGAAGGCGTACGCGCGGATCGAGGAGGATCTTCACGTCACGGAGACGCGCGAGGAGATCCTCGGCACGAACAGCGGCCTCATGCGCGACGCCGGACGGCTCCTCAAGCTCGAGGGGCGGGCGATTCCCCGGAACGAGCGCGACTGCACGGGGAGCGGGAACTGTCTCCTCGCCTGTCCGACGAGCCGGAAGCAGTCGACCGATGCGACCTACATCCCGATGGCGCTCGCGAAGGGGGCGCGGCTCTACGCGACCTGCCGCGCCGACCGCGTGACGACGAGGGGCGGCCGGGCGGACGGCATCGAGGGGACCTTCCTCGACCCGTTCGGGAGGCGCGGGCCGCGGCTGCGGGTCGAGGCGCGCCGAGGTGTCGTCGTCGCGGGGAGCGCGGTCCACTCCCCGCAGCTCCTGCACCGATCCGGCCTCGGGAATCGCGAGGTTGGGCGCCACTTCCAGGCTCACCCCGGCACGGCGATGATCGGCGTCTTCGACGAGGCGGTGAGGCCGTGGAGCGGCGCGACGCAAGGGTACGAGATCGACCATTACCGCAAGGAGCGGATGAAGCTGGAGTCGATTGGCCTGCAGCCGGAGCTCGCGGGCGTGCGGCTCCCCTTCGTCGGCGCGGAGCTGATGCGGGCCCTCGCGAACTACGGGCATGTGGCGATCTGGGCGGTGTTGTGCCGCGCGAATGCCGAGGGGGCGATCCGCAGGTTCGGGCCGTTCGGATCGAAGATCAAGTACACCCCGCTCGCCGAGGACGTCGCGGTGATCCGACGGGGTCTGAAGCTGACGGGAGAGATGATGTTCGCCGTCGGCGCTAAGGTGGTCTTTCCGGGGATCTATGGTCTCCCGGCGAGGATCACCTCTCCCGACGGCCTGCGCGCGATCGACGAGGCGACGCTCGACCCGCGGGCCTACCACCTGATCGCGACGCACTTGTTCGGGCCGACGCGGATGTCGATCGACCCGCGCGACGGGGCGGTGGGGCCCGATTTTCAGGTCCACGGCGTGCCGGGGCTGTACGTGATCGACTCGAGCGTCTTCCCGACGAACCTCGGCGTGAATCCCCAGCATACGATCATGGGCGTGGCGTGGATTGCCTGCGAACGGATGGCATCGGATGGAACTGCTCGCTGAAACCGACCTCGCCACACGGCTCTGCCGCCCGCTTTGCGGGCTCGGATCCCGCTTCGGCCTGCATTCCGCGGGCTTGCGCCCGCGGCTAGTGTCTGTCGCCCGCTCCGCGGGCTTGGTTTCTAGCCTGCTGTGCGGGCTTTGAATCTGGTCCGCGGAGCGGGCTTCGTGCCTAGCCCGCGGAGCGGGCTTCGTGCCTAGCCCGCGGAGCGGGCTTCGTGCCTAGCCCGCGGAGCGGGCGGCAGGGAATAGCCTGGCGCGCAAGCGCCAGGAAACCCGAGCGGATCGAGCCTGGAGCCCGCGGAGCGGGCGACAGAGCGATCTGCCTGGTCAGTTCCAGCGCACAGTCTTCATCGGAGGGACGGGAATGAGGTCGACGCTGCTGGTCCTTGCGCTCGCGCTGCCGCTCGCGGCGGCGCCGAAGGAGATCGTCCTCGACCATGACGACATCGACGTGACCGAAGACGTCGTCGTGAAGTCCGGGACATACGTCGTGATCGACGCGAACGGCGACGGCGTCCTCCGTGTGAAGGCGGACGGCGTCACGATCGACTTCCAGGGGGCGACGCTCCTCGGCGCGACCGACGACGTGATGCAGGACGTCATGGCGGGCATCGGCATCTCGCTCGAGGGGCGCAAGGGCGTGACCGTGAAGAACGCCCAGCTCTCGGGGTTCCTCGCCGCGATCGTCGCCTCGCACTGCAGCGGCTGCACGATCGAGGGATGCACGTTCCGTCGCAACCGCGCCATGCACCTCAAGAGCACGCCCGAGGCCGAGGACGGCGCCGACTGGCTCTGGCCACACGAGAACGACGACCTCCAGTGGAGGAAGAACTACGGCGCGGGGATCAGCCTCGAGGACTGCCAGGACTGCGTCGTGCGAAAGAACACCGCGCGGTCGCAGCAGAACGGCCTCCTGCTCACCCGCTGCTCGAAGGTCCAGGTCTACGACAACGACATGTCGTACCTCTCCGGCTGGGGCCTCGCGATGTACCGCACGTGCGACAGCGTCGTCGCGCACAACTCGTTCGACTGGTGCGTGCGCGGCTACAGCGACGGCGTCTACGCCCGCGGCCAGGACAGTGCGGGGATCCTCGTCTTCGAGCAGTCGTCGAGGAACGTCTTCGCGTACAACAGCGCGACGCACGGCGGAGACGGCTTCTTTCTCTACGCCGGTCACGAGACCACGAAGAGGACCGGCAAGGGAGGTTGCAACGGGAATCTCGTCTACAAGAACGACTTCTCCTGCGCCGTCGCGAACGGCATCGAGGCGACCTTTTCGGACGGGAACCAGTTCGTCGAGAATACACTCGAGGACTGCGATTACGGCGTCTGGGGCGGATACAGCTACAATACCTACATGGCCGGGAATCACTTGGCGCGCAACCTGACCGCGGGGATCGCCATCGAGCATGGGCACGCGAACGTCATCGAGGGGAACGTCTTCGAGGCGAACGCGCGCGGCGTGAAGCTGTGGGCATCGCCGAACCCCGACTTCGACAAGGGGCCGTACGGTCAAAACCAGGATACGACCTCGCACGGCTATACGATCAGCTGGAATCGCTTCGACCATGCCGAGGGCTCCCTCGAGATCGCGGATACCCCGGGCGGGCCCTACGACGAGAACCGCTTCGACGGCGAAAAGACACACGAGGCGTTCATCGCTCTCTGGTCGCGTACGATCGAGCCCCCCAAGGTTCCCGGCGAGCGCGACGCATTCCTCCCCGCCGGCCACCGCCGCGGGCGGAAATACATGATCATCGACGAGTGGGGCCCCTACGACTTCTCCACGCCGCGCGTCTTCCCGCGCGAGGTGACCGCGTGGGACGAGGCGACCTTCCATGTCCTCGGCCCCGAGGTTGATTTCGAAGTGCAAGGCGCCTCGGACGGCGTCGAGGTCGCCCCCGCGAAGGGGAAGCTCCCCGCGACGATCAAGGTCCGGCGCAAGGACGCCTCGGGCCCATCGTATCTGCCCTTCTCGTTCAACGTCGTTATCGCAGGCGCCAAGCAGGCGATCGGCGTGAAGGGCGCGCTCCTCACGGCGAAATGGGACGTCTCCTTCTTCGCCTGGACGGCCGACCCGCGGACCGACGATGCCGCGTGGAAGGCGCTCGTCGCGGGGACGCCGGCGCGCAAGGAGACCCTCACGAAGCTCTCCTTCGCCTGGGGCGGAGGCGGCCCCGAGGGGATGGCCCCCGACCACTTCGGCACGGTCGCGACGACGGAGATGACGCTCCCCGCGGGGAAGTACGCGGTGAAGACGACCTCGGACGACGGCGTGCGGGTCTGGATCGACGGGAAGATCGCAATCGACAACTGGACCTGGCACGGCCCGACCGAGGACAAGGCGACCATCGACCTCGCGGAGGGGAAGCACTCGATCCGCGTCGAGCACTTCGAGATCGACGGCTTCTCGGTCCTCTCCTTCGCGATCGATCGCGCGAAGGAGTAGTCGGCCCTACTTCACCCGACGAACCGTGATCGAGGAGACCTTCTCCGCGTCGATGCGGAAGACCATCTCCGTCCCCTGCCCCGCGACGACGAGGAGGACGCCCAGGTCGGGGGCCTCCTGTCGCGTGGCCTGGGCGTACGCATCGATCACTGCCTTCGTCGTCGCGCCCACGCCGACCCCCTTCTCCGTCTTCTCGGCGTACGGCTTGAATCGCTCGCGGAGCCCCTCCGAGACCTGCTTCGCCAGCCCGAGCATCTGCACCTCGGTGACGGTCAGGGTGGCGCGGCTCAGGACGACGACGAGGCCTGCCGAGGCGTAGGTCCACACCTCGGCCTTCTCCTCGTCGAGCATGCGGACCGCATCCGGCTTGCCGAGGTGTTCGCGCACCGTGGATGCGCCGTCGCCGATCCGCGCGACGACGGGCCCGGCGAAGTCGACGAACGCGGGTCCTTCCGCGACAGGGGGCTCGACCTGCGGCGTCGGCGGCTTCGCGGCGGCCTTCGCTGCCGCCTCCACGTCGATCAGGCCAACCGCGGCGTCGGTGTTCCCCGGGTCGATCGCGAGGGCCTTCTGGTACTCCTCCCGCGCCGCATCGACCTGCCCCACGTCGAGCCGCTTCTTCGCCAGCACGAGGTGCGTGGCGACCTCCTTCTTTCGCTTCTCCACGGTGACGCGCGCGAGGCCGACCTGCGCGTCGAGGTGCTGCGGGTCCACGGCGAGGGCCTCCTTGAACGCCTTCTCGGCGCCGTCGAGGTCGCCCGCCTCCAGGAGCGCCTTCGCCGTGGCGAGTCCCTGCTCGAGTTTCGACTTCGACGCGCGATCGGCTTCCGTCCGGGCCGCGAGCGCCTTGTCGAGCCCCGAGAGGAGGAGCTTCGCGTCGCCGTTCGCCGGGTCGGCGGCGAGGACCGCCTCCGCCTCCTGCCGCGCGCGCTCGAGGTCCCCCTGGTCGGCGAGCTTCTTCGCCGTCTCCATCCGCTCCTTCACGCGGGCGGCGAACTCGGCCGCCTGCGTCTCTTTCATCCGCGCCTCGATCGCCCCCGCGCGCCGGACGGCCTCCTTCGCGGCGTCGGAGCCCGGCCACTGAGCGCGGACCTTCTCGTAGACCTTGATCGCCTCCTCGGCGCGCCCCGCCTGCTCGTTCGCCTCCCCCTCGCCGAGGAGGCCCTTCTGCTGGCGGGCCGTCTCCGCCTCGGCGGCCTCGCGGATCTCGCGCTCGAGGTCGGCGATCCGCTTCGCCGCCTCCTGATCAGCCGCGGTGCCGGGGAACTGGGCGCGGATCGCCTTGTACTCCTCGATCGCCTCCGTCCGCTTCCCCGCCGTGACCGTCTCCGCCGCGTGGGCGAGGGCGGAGTCGATCTTCGCCTGCACGATGCGGGCCTCCAGGTCCGCGATCTGCTTCGCAGCCTGCGCGTCGCACGGGAGCCCGGGGAACTCCTTCCGGACGGCGCCGTACTGCTGGATCGCCTCCGTCCACTTTCCGTTGGCCGCGGTCTGCCCTGCCGCGGCCATGAGGGCCGCGATCCGCTCGTCGCGCTTCCGCCGCTCGCGCTCCTCGATCTTCCCCTGGAGCGAGGCGATGCCGCGGAGGGCCTCGTCGGCCGCGGGGTGGCCGGGCAGCTCGCGGCGGATCTGCTCCAGCTTCGCGATCCCCTCTTCGAACCGCTCGACCCCGGAGAGCTTGAGCACCTCCGCCTGGAGGACCTTCGCGCGCGCGTCGTCGCGCTCGCGCTGCCGTGCGGCGAGCCAGCGCTTCGCGTCGGCGGCCTCGGGCGCCGTCGGGAACGACGCGGTCAGCTCCTTCCAGACCGTCTCGGCGCCGTCGCGGTCCCCGGCGGCCTCCTTCGCCCTCGCCTCGGCGGCGAGGTTCGGCGGGTCGCGCGGGATGAGGAGGAGGCGGAAGAGCCCCTCGCCCGACCCGAGGAGGACGCTCCCATCGGCGCCGCACCCCAGCACCGCTCGGTCGCAGTCGGCGAGGACCGTCTTCGCCTCGGCCGTCGGGCCGAAGGTGAGCGTGAGCTGTCCGCCGCGCGCGCCTTGCGTGGTCGCGACGATGTAGCGGCCGTCCGGCGTGAAGGCGAACCCGCCCGGGACCTCGGGGAGGGTCACGCCGAGAGAGGCCTGCTTCGGGAGCCCGGGCACGGCGGGGAAGATCTCCCCCGCGGTGGAACCGGCGCTCCCCTTCACGCAGTACACGAACGACGGGCCGAACGACGCGGCGACGATCGCGCCGTCGAATGGCTGGAGCGTGCCGTAGCGCTTCCCGTCGGGGCGGTAGAAGCTGACGGTGCAGACGGGCTTGTTGACGACCACGCGGGCGAAGATCCCTGCGGCGGGGAGGTAGCCGGAGATGCAGCTCGGCCCGGGCAGAAGCTCCTTCGCGAGGTCGCCGGAGAAGAGCGTGCGGGAGGTGAGGTTCTGCGCGTCGATGGCGAGGACCTCGGGGCCGTTCGGCCCGCTTGCGGCGAGGGAGACCTCCGACTCGGTCACCCAGCCGAGGAGCGAGACCGCGCCCGGCATCGGCAGCTCGCTCGCCTTGCCGCCCTGCAGGACGACGAGCTTCCCCTGCGCGGAGACCCACGCGATGCCGCTGCCATCCGCGGAGACGACGGCCTGCGCGACGGGGACCTTCGAGAGCTGCTCGACGACGACGGTCGTCTTCCCCGCAGCGAATCCCTTCCCGGTCAGGAGGAAGGGGATCACGCCCTGCGGCAGGTCCTCTTGCGGCGCCGGCGGCGGGGTGATGGGTGGCGGGCCGGGAGGCTTGGGGGGATTCACAGGCGGAGGCGGCTGGCGGTTCCCCTCGGGAACCTGCGGCGGAGGCGCGACGGCGACGATGAGGTCCTGCGGCGCGCCTCCGCGCGAGATCGTGACCGTGACCTCCGTTGCGAATTTCGGGATGACCTCGAGGACCTCCTTGGCGGAGGCGACCGTCTCGCGCTCGACGGCGAGGATCTTGTCGCCGACCCGGATGCCTGCGCGCTCCGCGAACCCGCCGCGGTCGACGGAGGCGACGACGAGGCCTCCTTCCCCCGGCGCGACCGCGAGCCCGAGCGAGTCGATGCGCGCGCCCTGGGAGAAGGCCAGGGAGGAGACGAAGAGGAACGCGAGGAGACGACGCATGAGGGACCCTCCAAGGACGGGGATCGTAGGGAGGGCGGGATCGGCGCGCAATGACAAATGACAACTCCCCAATCCCCAACAAAACATGACGGCTGGCACGTCGGGCGGGACGGCATCGTCGAATGAGGCCGGTACCTCGTTCCCGCCTTCATTTGTCACTTGGGACTTGGGATTTGTCATTTGTCACTGCGGGCCATATCATCTCGCCGTCCGGAAAGGAACCCGCCATGGAATTGCGCAAGCTCGGCCGCACGGACCTGACCGTCTCCTCCGTCTGCCTCGGCACGATGCAGTTCGGCTGGCGGATCGACGAGAAGGCCTCCGTCCCCGTCCTGGACGCGTTCCTCGAGCGCGGCGGGAACTTCATCGACACCGCCGACATGTACTCCAACTGGGCGCCCGGGAACCCCGGCGGCGTCGCAGAGCAGATCCTCGGCCGCTGGATGAAGGCGCGCGGGACGCGGAGCCGCGTCGTGCTCGCGACGAAGGTCCGCTGCAGGATGTGGGAAGGCGCGGACGGCGAGGGGCTCTCGCGGAAGCACATCGCGCGCGCCTGCGAGGACTCGCTCCGCCGCCTCCAGACCGACGTCATCGACCTCTACCAGACCCACTGGGACGACGAGGCGACGCCGCAGGAGGAGACGGCCGAGGCCCTGGACGCGCTCGTCCGCGCCGGGAAGGTCCGCTGGCTCGGCTGCTCGAACTTCTCCGGGAAGAGGCTCGCCTCCGCCCTCGCGGCGGCCGACGCGCGGAAGCAGGCGCGGTACGCCTGCGTCCAGCCCCACTACAACTATGTGAAACGCGATGAGTACGAGGGGGACGTCGAACGCCTCGTCGCGAACGAGGGGATCGGGAACATCCCCTACTCCCCCCTCGCGGCAGGGTTCCTCACCGGACGCTACGGGCGGGAGCGGGTGCCGAAGGACACCGACCGGTCCGACTACACGCTCGAGCAGTACGGCAACGAGGAGGGGTGGACACGGCTGGAGCGCGCCGAGGCCTTCGCGAAGCGGCACGGCCTCACGATGATCCAGGTCGCGATGGCCTGGCTCTACGCGCGGCCCACGGTGACCTCGCCGATCATCGGCGCGAACAGCGTCGCGCAGCTCGAGGAGAACCTGAAGGCCGCGGAGGTCCGCCTGACGGCAGCGCAGGCCGATGAGCTGGGGTAGGCGTTGACGCCGCCGGCCCTTCGTGTTATCCGGGAAACCAACCTCCGGGGGGCCGGGCCGTATTCCCTCCTGCCAAACACCATGGAAGAGCGCCAACCCACGTCCGCCGCCACTGACGCCACCATCCGCGCGGCCGCGCCGCCGCCCGCGGAAACGGAGCCCTCCGGCCCGACCATCACGCTGCCGAAGTCGGTCGCCGACCAGATCACCCTCGCCGCCGGGCTCGACGGTGCGGGGGCCACGCCCGAGGGCCTCGCGCGTCCGACGTTCCGCTCGCGGTACGAGATCGGCCAGGAGCTGGGCCACGGAGGGATGGGCGTCGTCTACGCCGCGATGGACCGGGACCTCGGCCGCACCGTCGCGATGAAGCTGATGCAGGGGCTCGGCGCCGATGACCGCGAGCAGGCCGCCCGCTTCATTCGCGAGGTCCAGACGACCGCGCAGCTCGAGCACCCGAACATCATGCCCGTGTACGACGTGGGCCTCTCGAGCGAAGGCTGCCTCTACTACACGATGAAGCTCGTGCGCGGGAAGACGCTCTCCGCGGTCCTGCGCGGTTTCCGGGAGAAGCGCGAGGACCAATCGATCCCGCGCCTCCTCGGGATGTTCCTCCAGATCGCGAACGGAGTCGCGTACGCCCACGCGAAGGGAGTCCTCCACCGCGACATCAAGCCCGAGAACGTCATGCTCGGGGAGCACGGCGAGGTCGTCGTGATGGACTGGGGGCTCGCGAAGATCCTCGGCACGAGAGAGAAGCCGCTGTCGGACGGCGGCGTGCGCGTCCGCGCGGGCGGGACGCTCGCGGGGACGGTCATCGGGACGCCCGCCTACATGGCGCCGGAGCAGGCGCGCGGCGAGATGGAGGCGATCGGCCCGCACACCGATGTCTACGCGCTTGGCGCGATCCTCTACGAGATGCTGACGCTCCGTCCGCCGTTCCTCGGCACCGACTCGCACGACATCCTCTCGCGGGTGCTCGAGGGGGCGCCTCCCCCGCCGCCGAGGTCGCTCAACCTCGCGGTCGGGAGGGGCCTGAACGCGATCGTCCGGAAGGCGATGGCGCCCGAGCCCTCCTCGCGCTACGCGAGCTGCGACGGCCTCGCCGAGGACGTGGGTCGGTACCTGGAGGGGAAGCCGGTCGCAGCGTACCAGGACGGCGTGTTCGATCGCCTCGCGCGGGCCGCGCGCCGATACCGCCGGCGAATGGTCCTCGGCGGCACGGTCGCGCTCGTCTGCCTCCTCGGAGTGGCCACGCTCCTCTTCGCCGCAAGGAAGCGGGCGGAGGGGCGCGCGATGCGCTTCCTGGATCAGGCGCGGACGGCGGCCCGCGGAATCCACCAGACGACCGCGCCGTTCGACCTCCGGATGGGCGCCTATTCCGACGCGCGGCGCCTCTGCGACAAGGCCCTTGCCCAGGCGCCGAACCTCGAGCAGGCGCTCCGCACGCGCGCCGAGGTGATGATCGACTTCGCGCAGGCGGCCGTCGAGCGGCACGAGTTCGACCTCGCGTCGACGCTGATCCTCGAGGTGGAGGCGCTCGCGGAGCGCTGGGACGACCTCTCCGCCCGCGTCGCCGCGCTCGGGGAGAGGCTGACGCTCGAGCACGACGCGGTCCGCCATGCGCTCGACGAGGTCTTCTCGCAGGTGCGCAACCGCGAAATCCCGCTCGTCTTCACGGAGGAGGGGATCGACTCGCTCCCACCCGCGGTCGACGCGCGCGTGGGGACGCTGCGAGGGCGGTGGTCGATCGACGCGTGTCTTGCGCGCCTCAAGGAGGAGCAGGAGGACGACGCCGTACGCGCCGTCGCGGCGCTGCTCCTCGCGCACTACGGGGCGCGGGAGGAGGGCGTCCTCGCGGTGCTGCGGGACGGCCTTGCGCCGGGGACCCCCTCGACGCTCCTCGTGTCGTGCGCGGAGGCCCTCGGCGCGCTCGGCGACGTGGGGTCGCTCCCGACGATCCTGGCGAGGCTCTCCGAGGCGATCCCGAAGGCGGAGGAGCCCGCGACGCAGATCCTTCGTCTCTACGGGCAGTTCCTGGCGGCCACGGAGAACCGCGTTCCCGTGACGCACCGCCTCGGCGTGGCGATCCTGCGGTTCGGGCCGGAGGCTGCGCCCGAGGTGGAGAGGCGCCTCCTGTCCGCCTCCGCGACCACGAACGAGCGGACGGTCGGGTACCTGCTGCTCGCGAGGCTCGGTGGCGCAGCGGGCGTGCGGGCGGTGCTGCACGCTGCGAAGGACGAGACCGTGGGCGGCATCGGCCTCGGCGTCGAGCTCGCGGGGGTCCTCGACGCGGCGAGCGTCGCGGCGAGCCGCCCTGCGTGCGACGCCCTCCTCGAGGGGTTGGGCGACGGAATCCGCCCGGTGCGCGCCCTCTGCCTCCACATCATCGCGGGGATGCGCGGGCAGGACCCGGTCCAGCAGGCGTTCGCCTTTGTCGTGGAGCACGACGGGCAGCGGATGAGCTTCGGGCGCGGCTTCACCCTGCCGTCGGTGACGTGGCCCGAGGACGTGCGGCGGAAGGCGGTCGGCGCCGCGGAGGGGATGCTCGACGACGGAAGCCCGCCGCAGACGCGGATCGCGGCGATCCGCGTGCTCGCGATCGCGCGCACGCCGGAGGCCGAGCGCGACCTCGTCGCGCGCCTGTCCGACGAGGACCCGACGGTGCGGCAGACGGCCCTCGCGGGGCTCGGCGACGCGTCGCCGGAGGTGGTGCCCGACCTCCTCGCCGCGGCCTCGGCCGCGTCGGGTCCGTTGCGCGAGAGGCTGCTCGAGATTGGCGAGAACGCGCTCAAGGGGCTCCGCTGGGCGTGGAAGCCCTCGCGGAAGGAGATCCCCGAGGAGGCGAGGAAGGCGATCCTGAAGGGGATCAAGGAAGGCTCGGGGAAGGAGGCGCTCCTCTCCGTCGGCGCAGCGGGGCTCTTCGGCCTCTCCGAGGCGTTCGCGGACCTCCAGGGAATCCTCGCGGGGAAGGGGGACGCGACCCTGCGCCGCCGCGCGGCCGTATCGATCGGGCGGCTCGGCGACCCGTCGTGCCTGCCGATGCTGCAGGGGCTCCTCAAGCGGGAGAGCGATCCCGCGGTGCGCGAAGGTGTGGCGCTCGCGCTCGCGCGCTTCCGCCGCCCGGAGTCGCTCGGGGCGCTCGTCGAGGCGCTCCGCTATCGCGACTACGAGAGCGCTGCGAACATTCGCGCTGCGATCCTCGAGGTCGTCGGCGACGACGCGGCGCGGGTGGCGGAGATGCTGGCGCTCGAGAAGACAGACCCGGCGTGGATCTCGCTCGCGACGGTGCTCGCGCGGATCCCGGGCGAGGCGGCGACGCTGTCGCTCTCCGAGCTGTCTGCGGCGGAGAAGGGGAAGAACCCGATGCGGCACCTGCACGCGGAGGCGCTCCTCTTCGAGCGGGGCGACGCGTCGAGGCTCTCCTCCGTCCTCTCGGCGCTTGTGGGCGACTCCGAGGAGGTCCGGACGGAGGCGCACCGCCGGCTGCGGGCGTGGTTCCACGTCGACTGCGGATCCGAGGCGGGTCGCTGGAAGGACTGGTGGGAGCAGCACCGCGCGAAGCTCGAGTTCGACCCGGAGACGGAGTCGTTCGCGCGCGCGAAATAGACTTGGAGCAGCGCCCGCGAGCGCGCCTTGGAGTAGCGCCCGCAAGGGCGCCTTGGAGTAGCGCCCGCAAGGGCGCCCTGGAGTAGCGCCCGCAAGGGCGCCCTGGAGTAGCGCCCGCAAGGGCGCCCTGGAGTAGCGCCCGCAAGGGCGCCATGGGCTGACATCCGCAAGGATGTCAGTCGCGGCCACGAGGGGAGTGGGCTGTGCGGCTGGTCGTGGCGGGGGGAACGGGGTTCATCGGGTCGGCGGCGGTCGACGCGTTCCTCGGGATGGCGCCCCCGGGGTGGGAGCTCCGCGTGATGACGCGGGACCCCTCGCGAAGGCTCCGCTGGGGCGACCGCGTGAAGGCGACGCGCGGCGACGTGACCGACCCGCCGTCGCTCGACCCCGCGCTCGCGGGCGCCGATGTCGTCCTCCACGCGGTCCAATTCCCGAACCACCCCGTCGAGAACCCGAGGCGCGGGTGGACCTACGAGAAGGTCGACGGCGAGGGGACCGAACGCCTCGTCGCGGCGGCGAAGCATGCGGGGGCGAAGCGGTTCGTGTACGTCAGCGGTGCGGGGACGGACGAGATGCGGACGGAGACCTGGTTCCGCGCGAAGGCGCGGGCGGAGAAGGCGGTGCGGGGCGCCTTCCCCGACGCGCACGTGATCGTGCGGCCGTCGTGGGTCTACGGGCCGGGCGACCGGACGATGAGCAAGTTTGCCTGGTTCTCGAAGTGGCTGCCGTTCGTGCCGATGATCGGGAACGGCGCGGAGCGGGTGCAGCCCCTGCACGTCGCCGACCTCGCGCTGGTCCTCGCGAAGGCAGCCCTCGGGACGGGTCAGGGCGTCTACGAGGCGGGCTCGAGCGACCGCTACCCGATGTGGGTGATCATGGACCTCGTGCAGAAGGCGTGCGGCCACTACCGCCCGATTGTTCCGCACCCCATCTGGTTCATGAAGCTCCTGTCGCGCCTCATGCAGGTGCTGCCGAATCCCCCGCTCTCGCCGAGCGCGATCGACTTCGTGCGGATGGAGTGCCCCGTCGACCCGACGCGCACCGAGGCCGACTTCGGCGTGACGTTCCGCCCGCTGGAGGAGGGACTCGCAGGGTATCTGGGCGCGTAGGTCACTTCTCGTCGCCCTCGTCTTCCGCGAAGGGGGGCCGATAGCCCTCCTTCATGCGCTGGAGCGCCGCATCCGCGCGCTGGAGGATCTCGTCCCATCCCTGGATGCGCAGGTCCCTCGGACCGACGATGCGCGTAAGCCAATCGCGGACGTAGGCGCGGTCCAAGGCCTCCCCGCGGGCGGTGGCCAGGGCCTCGACGTCGACGAGGTCCTTTCCGCGGAAGATGATCAACTTGAAGACGACGAGGTCTTCCGCCGAGAGGAACCAGGCGTCGCGGCCCATGAGCGGGAGCCTCTTTCGACGCGCCCTGACGGAGGCGTGAAAGTCGCGGGTGGGGAGGTAGATGTCGACGTGGACGCCGTGCAGGAGCACGTACGCGAGGCCCGTGTCGCGAAAGCCCCGCACCACAGCGGACGGCTTGAACTCGCAGCCGAGCTTCCCCAGGAGCTCGGCCACCTCCATCGGCTTCCCGGGATCCATCCAGACGTTGAGGTCGGCGTCCGTCGTGCCGCGCGCCACACCCCATTCAGCAAGCGCGAGCGCGCCTCCGACGGCGTAGTCGATGCCGCGGGCCTCGAATCCGTCCGCGAGTTCTCGCGCTACGCTCGCAGGGTCATGGCTACTCGGCTGTTCGCTCACGGTACTCCCGCGCCCATCGGGCGAGGATCTCCATTCCGCTCCGCTTTTCCCAGGCGTCGAACCACTTGACGCGCTCGCGGACGTCCGGGGAGAGCGCGCGCCACTGGTCGATCGCAACACGGCAGACCATCTGGCGATCGCGGTCGCGCTCCTCCGGCGTCCTGTCGATGTAGGGCCAGACGTCGTCCAGCAGATGCTCCGGATTCCCCGGCCCGTATCGGAAGATCCAGAGGGGATCGTGAGCAGGCTCCGTTTCCGTCGCCTTCTTCGCGTCGAGGCTCATGCCAGCAGCATACGCCCGGCGCGACAGAGTCGCAATCCCCGCAGTCTACTCCTCCGCCGCGACGTCGTCGCCGCCGCGCATCCAGCAGATCCCGCGCTTCGAGCCCTGGAGGAACGCGACGATCTCGCGCAGCTCGGGGAGGTCCGCCTCCGCCACCAGGCGCGCGACGGCCGCACTGTAGGTGAGCCCGCGGCGGTAGAGCGTGCGGTAGGCCTCCTTGATGCGTGTCCGAGTTTCCGACGTCAGACCGGCGCGCCGCATCCCGACGACGTTCACCGCGCGGACGATCGAATTCCCCTCGACGAGGGCGAACGGGGGGACGTCCTTCGATACGCGCGCGAGACCGCCGATCATCGCGAGGCGCCCGATCCGCACGAACTGGTGCACCACGACGTTTCCCGAGACGAACGCGCGGTCCCCCAGCTCCACATGCCCCGCGAGGAGCACGCCGTTCGCCACCACGCAGCGGTCGCCGATCCGGCAGTTGTGCGCGACGTGCGCCGTCGCCATGAAGAAGTTGTCGCTGCCGATGATCGTCTCCGTCCCCTCCTTCGTCCCGCGGTGGATCGTGGAGTACTCGCGGATGATGTTCCGGTCGCCGATCCGCACGCGCGTGACGCCCCCGGCGAAGGCGAGGTCCTGGGGCAGGTGCCCCACCACCGCGCCGAAGTGGACCTGGTTCGCGCGGCCGATCTCCGTCCAGCCGGTGAGCCACGTGTTCGCGCCGATCGTCGTCCCCTCGCCGACGCGGACGTTCGCATCGATCACCGCGTGCGGCCCCACCTCGACGTCCGCGCCGAGCTCCGCCTTCGGGTCGACGATCGCCGTCGGGTGGATGCGGGTCACTTGTGCGCCTGCGTGTCGCCGGCGTCGTGCTTGTGGCGGGACGACTTGAAGAATTTCAGCGTCTGGTGGAGGCCCAGGCGCTTGAACAGGTCGAGGACGTGCGGGTGCGGGTCGTAGATCTTCAGCACCCCGCCCTTCCCCTGCATCGAGTTGGCGGCGTCGACGATCGCGCTGATCGCCCCGCTCGACGCGACCTCCACTCCCGCGATGTCGAGGATCAGCACGTCCTTCGCCCGAGCCACCTCCTGCGAGAGGAGGATGTCGAGCTCGATCACGTCGTTGCGGTCGATCTTCCCATCGACCGTCACGCACGGATGGTCCTTGTGCTTGCCCGTCGACACCTTCACCGGAGGCTCGCCTCCAGCGCCTTCATGTCCTCCTCCGTGACGCCGAAGTAGTGCGCGTCGGGGTGGTGGAACACGAGCGCCGACACGCTCGCCTCGGGGTCCATCATGCACCCTTCGGTCAGGCGGACGCCCGTGTCCTTTTCGGGCGCGAGGAGGCGGAACAGCTTCTCCTGGTCCTCGATCCGCGGACAGGCGGGATAGCCGAACGAGAACCGCTGCCCCTGGTATTTCCCCTGGAGCTTCTCGGCGATGCTCCGCTCGTTCGGGTCGGGGAATCCCCACATCGCGCGGATCTTCCCGTGCAGCAGCTCCGCGAACGACTCCGCGCACTCGATGGCGAGGGCCGAGAGCACGTGGCACTTCACGTACTCCCCCTCCGCCTTCATCCGCTCGACGTGCCCGCGGACCCCCTCCCCCGCCGTCGTGACAAACATCGCGACGAAGTCCCGCGCCTCGCCGGCGAACGGCGCGCAGTAGTCGGCGAGGCAGAGGCGGTCCCCCGTCCCCTGGCGCGGGAAGTGGAACCGCTCGACCTCGGTGCGCCCGTCGTCGCTGTAGATGACGAGGTCGTTCCCGACGCCGGCGGCGCGGTAGAAGCGGAACACCGCGTGGGCCTTCATCCACGCCCGCGACGTGGCCGCCTCCTGGACGTAGTTCACGATGTCGACGAGCTTGAGTGCCTTCTCGTCGTTCGCCGCGACGAGCTTCTGGAGGTTGCCCCGCAGCCCGAGGTGCTTGGAGTAGAGCATCTGCGGGTTGACCCAGGCGAACAGCTCCTCGAGCGAGTAGTCGCGGACCACGTGCCGCTTGAGGTCGGGAGGGGTCGGGACCGCGATGTCGCGCCTGACCTTGGACGGGCCGACGGTATCCCCAGCGCCCTTCTTGACGACCGAGTCGTGGACCTCGCCCCCGCGGAGCTGCGCATACTCGCCGCGCAGGCGCGTCTCGAGCGCGGGGCGCGTCGCCTCCGAGTGGAGCTGGTTCGCGAGGTCGAGCCCCTCCATTGCGTCCTTCGCGTAGACGACGAGCCCGTCGTACTCGGGCGCGATCTTCGTGTAGGCGAACTTCCGCGAGAGCGCCGCACCGCCGATGAAGAGAGGGCACGTCACCCCCGCCGCGCGGAGGTCGCTCGCTGTCGCGACCATCTGCTGCGCGCTCTTCACCAGGAGCCCTGAGAGCCCGATCGCCCACGGCTTGTGCTCGCGGTAGGCCTGGATGAGCACCTCGCTCGGCACCTTGATGCCGAGGTTCACGATCTGGTACCCGTTGTTCGCGAGGATGATCTCGACGAGGTTCTTCCCGATGTCGTGGACGTCCCCCTTCACCGTTGCCAGGAGGAGCTTCGCCTTGAGCGGCCCTCCCGTCTTCTCCATGAACTGCTCGAGGTAGTCGACGGCCGCCTTCATGACCTCCGCGCTCTGGAGGACCTCCGCGACGATGAGCTGGTTGTCGTTGAAGAGGCGTCCGACCTCGCTCATCCCGTCCATGAGCGGTCCGTTGACGACCTCGATCGGCGTGTACTTCTCGAGCGCGAGGTTGAGGTTGTCGAGGAGGCCCTCCTTGGTCCCCTCCACGACGCGGCGCGCGATCCGCTGCTCCACGGTGAGGTGGAGCTGCTCCGCGTCGGTCCTCGGCGGCGCCTTGTCCTTCTTGCGGAAGATCTCCGTCAGCCGCTCCACGGCGTCCTTCCGCCTCGCGAAGATGAGGTCCTCGGCCGCCTCGCGTTCCTCGTCGGGGATCGACGCGTAGCGCGTGATCCGCTCGCTGTTCACGATCGCGAAGTCGAGCCCCGCCTTCGTGCAGTGATAGAGGAAGACGGCGTTCACAACCTCGCGCGCGCTCGGCAGCAGTCCGAAGCTGACGTTCGAGATGCCGAGGATCACGCGGCACTCGGGGAGGGCCTCCTTGATCGCGCGCACGCCGTCGATCGTCTGCGCCGCGGAGCCCCAGTAGTTCATGTCGCCCGTCCCCGCGGGGAAGACGAGCGGGTCGAAGAGGATGTCGGTCGCGCGGAGGCCGAACTTCTCCGTGAGGATCTGGAAAGACCGTTGCGCGATGGCGAGCTTCCGCTCGACCGTGACGGCCATCGACTGCTGCTTGTCCTCGTCGATGCACCCGACGACCACCGCGGCGCCGTAGTCGCGGATGAGGGGGCAGACGCGCTCGAACCGCTCCTCGCCGTTCTCGAGGTTGATCGAGTTGATGATGCACTTGCCCTGGGTGAGCTTGAGGGCGACCTCGATCGACTTCGCGTCGGTCGTGTCGATCATCAGGGGGACCTTGACCTTCTTCACGAGGAGCCGCACGAACTTGTCGTACGCCTTCCCCTCGTCGCCCCCTTCGGTGTCCTGGAGGTTCACGTCGAGGACCTGGGCGCCGCTCTTGACCTGCTTGCGCCCGAGCTCGGCCGCCTCCTCCCACTGCCCGGCGCGGATGAGGTCCTTGAACTTGCGGCTTCCGTAGACGTTCGTCCGCTCGCCGACGATCACGGGGCGGTTGTCCTCCTCGACCGCGAGGAAGTCGGTTCCGCTGACCCAGAGCTTGCGCTCGGTGCGAGGCTGCCTGGGGGCCTTCCCCTCGGCCATCTCGGAGATCAGCTTGATGTGCTGCGGGGTCGTTCCGCAGCAGCCGCCGACGATGTTGAGCCAGCCGCTCGCCGCGAACCGCTCGAGCTTCTTCGCGATGAGGTCGGGCGTTTCGTGGAACTGGCCGTTTTCGTCGGGGAGGCCGGCGTTCGGGTAGCAGGAGACGAACGTCGTCGCGAGCTCGGAGAGAGCGCGAACGTGGTGGGTCATGAACTCGGGGCCGGTCGAGCAGTTGAGGCCGACGGAGATCGGGTCGAGGTGCTCGGTGCTCGCGTAGAAGGCCTCCACGGGCTGTCCCGCGAGCATCGTGCCCATCGTTTCGATGGTGCAGGAGAGCATGATGGGGAGGCGGACGCCGCTCTCGGCGAAGTGGCGGCGGATCGCGAGCCCCGCGGCCTTCGCGTTCAGGGTGTCGAGGGAGGTCTCGACGAGGAGGATGTCGGAGCCTCCGTCGACGAGGCCGCGCACCTGCTCGCGGTACGATGCGACCAGCTCGTCGAAGGTGATCCCGCCCATGACGGAGAGCGACTTCGTCGTGGGGCCGATCGAGCCCGCGACGAAGCGGGGCTGCTGCGGGGTCGAGAACGCCGCGGCGGCGGCCTTCGCGATGCGGGCCCCTGCGAGGTTGATGTCGTAGGCGCGGTGCGAGATGGCGTACTCGCCGAGGACGACTGGCGTGCCGCCGAAGGTGTTCGTCTCGACGATGTCGCTGCCCGCGGCGAGGAATCCCTCGTGGACGCCTCGGATCACATCGGGGCGGGTGAGGTTCAATGCCTCGTTGCACCCCTCGAGCGAATCGCCGCCGAAGTCGTCGGCGGTGAGGTCGAGGGTGTGGATCGTGGTGCCCATGCCGCCGTCGAGGAGGACGATGCGGCGGCGGAGGAGGTCGACGAGCTCGGCCGCCTCGCGGCGGTGCGCGGCGGGGGCTGCGATCGGGTGCGGGAGGTCGCCTCCCATGGATGGGCCTCCGGTCTCACGTAGGGGCCGAATTTGGGGATTATAGGCCCGAGGAGGCACCCCCGGCAATGCCCGCGTCCCCCAGAGATCATCGTCAAACCGCTCGCGGATCCGGAGGTTCGGGTCGGCAGGACGTCGTGCTCGCGAGGGAGATCACTGGCGTCGCGGAGTCAGGGCATCGCGTCGAGGCGGCGCAGGGACCTCGTCGCCCAGGCATGGCAGGCGGGGTCGGTGAGCGCCGCGCACTTCTGGTGGAGCGCGAGCGCGTCCTTGTCGCGGTGCTGGCGCTGGCGGATGACGGCGAGGCGAACCCGCGAGAAAAGCCGACGCTCACCGATCCAACCACGCCAGGAATTCACTCGCGAGCTGGCCTTGCAGGAGGCCGATTCGCCTCTCGATCCCCGCCTCGAGAGCATCTACCGGCAAGTTCGCGATGATGAAACTGGCCTTCTTCAGACCCGTTGCCGGAAAGTCGGGATGGCCGGGATCGAGACGGAAGTGCAGTTCAGGATCGAAGAGGTCCAAGGCTGCAGAGATGGGAAGCAGCCGCCATCTTCCCGCGGTGACTTGGTCGATGGCGAGCCACGGCCGTCGATCTTGCGAGTGACGCAGGGTCGCGGCGACGACTTCCAGGGGCTGGGGCGTCAATCGCGTTTCCCTGGCGGCTGACCGGGCACGTCGGAAACCTCATCCACCCAGGCCGATTCGTCAGGGAAGACCCAGCCGATCGATCGCAATTCCTGCTCGCTCATCTGCGCAAGCTCCTCGGCGTCGTGGACGAGGCGGCCCTTCCACCGCTTGCTGGCGGATCCGACTGAGGGTGGCACCGAGGGCACGATGCGGGCGATCTCGCCCTGCGGCCCCGTAACCACGATCGTCTCCTGTTTCGCGCAGGCCTCCCCCACGACATCCTTGAGGGAGCGCCTTGCGGCGTCATCCAGAGTGATCCGAGTCATCTTGCCTGTCCTCCATGTCCAATCCTACGCCCGAACGGGTGGTTCGAGCAAGGACAGTCCCGAGAGGGAGCGGGCTACTTGGGAGGCTGGGCGGCGTCGAGGAGCCAGGGCATCGAGGCGAGGCGGCGTTGGGACTTCGAGGCCCAGTCGCGCGAGGCGGGGTCGGTGATCGCCGCGCACTTCTGGTGGAGCGCAAGCGCGTCCTTGTCGCGGTGCTGGCTCTCGCGGATCACGGCGAGGCGGTAGAGCGCCTCGGCGTTGCCAGCCTCCGCGCCGGGGAGCCAGCGGTAGGGGGAGTCCTCGGGCCAACGCGGGACGAGGTAGTCGTTCGTCACGCTCGGGGGGGCGGGAGAGGGCGCGAGGGCGAAGACCGGAGATGGAAGGCCCCCTCCCTTCACGACGGGAACGCGCGCCGGCGAATGGCGTGCGGTTCGACCACGGTCATCGCACCTCGGAGACGATTGCCCTCCTGCCGAACAACCTCCAGGAGTCGCGCGGCCTTCCGTGCCGAACGGAATCGCCCCAGCCTCAGGAGTACAATCCCCCGCTTCGCCTTCCTTTGGAGAAACGCCAGTTCAGCGAAGTCCTTGTCGTTGGTCAGCAGCACTCTCCTCTGGGATTCGGCCTCGCCCAGCACCTTCTCGTCATCCACTCCCGGGGAATCCTCCTCGATCGCCGAAGCGTCGTATCCCTCCTGGCGGAGAGCGACGAGGACTCGGCGTTCGATGCTCTCGTCGGCGAGGAACTTCATCACGTCCCGGTCGAGCGGGGGATCACCTCGTCGGTGCCGACCGCGTTGCGGGCGTAGGCGATCGCGGCGAGGACGTCCCGTCGGTCGAGGCGCGGATAGTCCTCGAGAATCTCCTCGATGGAGATGTCCGACGCGAGCTTCTCCAGGATGGCCTCTACAGTGATTCGCGTCCCACGGATCACGGGTTTCCCCAGCATGACTCTCGGGTTCAGCTCAATGCGTCGGAGGAGAACACTCATGGACACCTGCTTCAAGGGCATGCATCGCGCGACTTCAGTCTACAGGGGCCTTGGGAGCCTCGTCCATGACGACTTGGCAGACAACATGGGATTCCCAGCGAACCGCGGTTTGGCCCATCGAGCCTCTCGACCTCGGCGCGAAGGAATCGGATCACTTGGGAGGCTGGGCGACGTCGAGGAGCCAGGGCATCGCGTCGAGGCGGCGCTGGGACTTCGAGGCCCAGTCCTGGCAGGCGGGGTCCGTGAGCGCCGCGCACTTCTGGTGTAGCGCGAGCGCGTCCTTGTCGCGGTGCTGGCGCTCGCGGATGACCGCGAGACGGTAGAGCGCCTCCGCGTTCATCGCGTCGGCGCCGGGCATCCGTCGGCACGACGAGTACATGGGTCGGTGCGCGGAAGTCCGCGCCGATAGAGTCCCTCGCGGAACTCTGATATGCTCGCGCGCGAAGGGTGGAACCTCCCCGCATCGTCCGACGATCCATCCCTCGGGACGGATTCAACGCGCTGAAACGGAGGACGACATTTGGGGAACCTGCTCCAGCGGATTCGAGCGGCGGTGCGAGAGGAACGCTACCTGGTCACCGTTCATGCGGGCGAACGACTTGAGGAACGTGGAATCACGGAATGGCAGGTGGTCGTGGCACTCGAAGACGCGCTCCTGATGTCCGAGAGGCCTCGAAGTCGTCCCAACCCCTCCGTCGTGGTACGTGCGCGCATGCCGGGTGGGATCGAGATCGAGGCGGTCTGGGCATGGCTGCAGGGCAGCCGACGTGCTAAACTGGCAACGGTCTACTTCCCAGAGTGATGCCCATGGCGGAACGACGAGAGATGCGCAAGCGTTGGGTCCAGCGGGGACAGTACGCGGTCGAAGTCGAGGTCGAGGTCGTCTATCCGGACGACGACCCGACGGAGCCCTGCCTGGAGCCTCAGACGGTGCGTTGGCTCGACGAGGTGGCGCGACGCGCGGAAGCCGGGGACGTGGAGTACCTGAGAAAGGCGGGCAGGGTCTTCCAGGCAGTGGAGCCGCGGACTGGGTAGTGGCACGCTGCCTGAAGAGGAGTCGCGTGAGGGAGATCACTTGCCCGGGCGGGCGACGTCGAGGAGCCAGGGCATCGCGTCGAGGCGGCGCTGGGACTTCGATGCCCAGTCCTGGCAGGCGGGGTCGGTGAGCGCAGCGCACTTCTGGTGTAGCGCGAGCGCGTCCTTGTCGCGGTGCTGGCGCTCGCGGATCACGGCGAGGCGGTAGAGGGCCTCCGCGTTGCCCGCGTCCGCGCCGGGCGCCCAACGGTAGGGGGAGTCCTCGGGCCAGTGGAGGACGAGGTAATCGTTCGTCTCGCTCGGCGGGTCGGGAGAGGGCGCGAGGGCGAAGCCCGGCGCCGCGACGAAGTCGATCCGCGGGACCGCGAAGCTCCAGGCGGGAGCGGACCGACGGAGAGGTCATCGAGGAGCCGCGCGCATCCGATTCCAGTCCTCATCGACCTCGTTACTGTCCCTCGGGAGTTCCAATTGTCGTTGTTCACTTCCTGCTCGAAGATCCGTTGCAGGCTGGTCACCGTCACTCCTCCGATGGGGGAAACCCCCCTTCCTCGATGAGCGTTGCGCGGAGGGCAACCCGATGCGGGAGATTGATGCCCAGGACCTCGATGGTAGCGCGTCCGCGAGGCGTACGCCCGGCAAGCAACGCGCCGCGCCAGACGAAGTGGCGGGTCCATACCTCCCGGCGAGGATGGAATAGCGTGACGATCCGTCCAGTCCCAGGGTCGCGGCCGGCCAGGTTCGGCCCCTTGTGTCTGTTGCACGCGACGCAGGCGAGGGCGAGGTTGTCGGATTCTGTGGGGCCCCCATGCACGCGAGCGACAACATGGTCTAACTGGAACGGGAGAGGATCGTACCGCTGCGGCATCTGGCAGTATTCGCACCTCGCGTGCGCCCGTCGCCAGACATCTCGATGGAGTGTACCGGCCATGACGAGCTACGAGGCAGGCCTCCGCCGGAGGGACTTTCTCGCGTTGGATTGGAGGATGGCAAGGAGATGGCTCACACGCTCATAGCTGTCCATTTCCTGGGACTCTTCCGGCGAGAGGGTCCCGCGGCGCGCCTTCTCCGAAAGCGCGTTCACCCGCTCCATATCCCCATCTGAGAACCGAAACCGGAGCAAGGCTCGCGCGGCAGCACGGGAGAGGGCGCGTCCGCTCGGTTGGAAGAGCCTCGTGAGGATCGCGAGGTCGTACGGGATCCTGCCATGCTGAGGAGGTCGATTCTTCGATTTCATGCTGGGATGATAGTGGGCTTCTCGCGTCGGATCAAGGGTGGCGGACCACGAGGAAATGTGTGAGGGGGATCACTTGCCCGGGCGCGCGGCGTCGAGGAGCCAGGGCATCGAGGAGAGGCGGAGCTGGGACTTCGCCGCCCAGTCGCGGGAGGCGGGGTCGGTGAGCGCCGCGCACTTCTGGTGCAGCGCGAGCGCGTCCTTGTCGCGGTGCTGGCGCTCGCAGGGGATGTCGCGGCGGGGGTGCAAGAAAGGGAATCGGCGACGTGGAGTCCCTCGACGAGGTCTGATATGCTCGAAGTCGTCTTCGAGGATGCCGGAGATGGGAGAACATGTCGTTGCGAACCGTTCGCCTGGACTTCCGTATCAGCGATAGCCCCGCATCCATGAAGGCGCTGATCCGTCGCCTTGGAGACGTGTGGGAGGCGACCGGCGAAGTACGGCTCGACCTGGCTGACTGCCACGATCTGGGGGCCGATGGTGCGGTCGCATCCCGCGTTCCCGGCCGATCCCTGGTCGTCTCGTCGAGCGACGTGGTCTTTCCCGGCACCCTCGCGTGTGTTTCCTTTCGCATCGACAATCGTATCTATGGCGAGGATTCCCTCCCCGCCGCCGACGTGGAGCTCTGAGGAACCGCCCATGGCGGAGACCATCCAACTGATGCTGATCTGTGGCGAGCGCTGCCTGGACCCGCAGTCGGTGAATGCGCTTGTTTCGGCCCTGCCGAAGGAGGCCGAGGACGGGACTCTCCGGATGTCCTTCCGTGGGGTCGGCGCGATCTCGACTGCGTTCGCGAGCTCGTTCCTCACGGCGATCGAGGAATGGAAGGCCTCGGGTTCGGGTCGGAAGGTCATCTTGTGCGACCTGTCGGTCCGACACCAGAAGGTGATCGAGATGTGCCGTCTCGCCCTTCAGGCCTCCCTGACCTCCGGGCGACGGAGGGACGCAGCTACACGGTCCGAGTGACCGGAGATCACTTGCCCGGGCGGGCGGCGTCGAGGAGCCAGGGCATCGAGGAGAGGCGGAGCTGGGACTTCGAGGCCCAGTCGCGGGAGGCGGGGTCGGTGAGCGCCGCGCACTTCTGGTGCAGCGCGAGCGCGTCCTTGTCGCGCTTCTGGCGTTCGCGGATGACCGCGAGGTTGTAGAGCGCCTCCGCGTTTCCCGCGTCCGCGCCGGGGACCCAGCGGTAGGGGGAGTCATCGGGCCAGCGGAGCGTGAGGTAGTCGTTCGTCTCGCTCGGGGGTTTGGGAGAGGGCGCGAAGGCGAAACCCTGCGCCGCAACGAAGTCAAGCCGAGGGACAGCGAACTGCCGGGCAGGGAGGGGGGCGACCGCGAGATTGTCGAGGAGCCTCGCGCACACGAGTCGTTCGACCTCGG
>Ga0082335_1002118_pt1 | contig 38325 bp, 35 predicted proteins | sample Subgrocontami58m_FD_72375 | JGI IMG/M metagenome (GOLD analysis project Ga0082335, IMG submission 72375) | Subsurface groundwater microbial communities from S. Glens Falls, New York, USA - GMW37 contaminated, 5.8 m (SPADES assembly) (version 2) ...
GCCTTAGTAGCGGCGGGTGGGACATCGGGCAGGCTGGTGGTGCCCCAGGAGGACCAGGAGGGATAGGAGGCAATAAAGCTGGCATAGGTGTTGTAGGCATCCCGCTTGTAGTTAGCGGTCAGGTCACGGTTATAGGCGGTGGTGCCGGAGGCATGGCTGGCTGAAGCGGTGCGGTTAGCCCCGCGTGCCAGGCCGTTGACGATGGTATTGCCACCGGAGAGGGCCAGGGATGAGTAGCTGACCTGCTCGCTGTCGATGATGACAACTCCGTTAGCCGGCCAGTGCTTGGTCCAGTCACCAGTAACGGCCAGGGAAGTAGCGCTTGAGGAGACGCTAGAGGCCAGGGGTGGCTGGGGGGTATTCCAGCTGAAATTGTCGGTAGCATGCATCAGGGCCATGCCATAATCGGCACGCATGACGTAAGGGAAGACCCGCTGGACGTAGCCGGACTGCATGGAAGCCTGAAGCATGTACTTCATGTAATCCGTCTGCTGCTGTGGGGTGACGATATTAGCGGCGGGGCGGTTCTCGTCATTGATGCTCCAGCCGAACTCGCCAACCCAGATAGGCTTGTTGCCCTCGCCGTACTTGGCCGTGATCTGGTGAAGGTTGCTTATCCACCAGGAGTAGGAGGCGGCGGGGGAGTTCTCACCTGAGTAGTAGTGGAAGTTGACTACATCGAAGTATCCCTTACCACCCAGGGTGTAGAGGTCTTCCAGGTAGCCGATGGGCGAGCCCCACATCCCGGAGGTAGTTACCAGGGTGGAGGGGCTGACGGCCTTGGTGGCCTTATAGGCTGCCTGCAGGATGGGTATGTAGAGCCTGGCATCCCGGTTGCGGGTATCCGGCCAGGTGCCGGTATTCTCCTCGTTGAGGATCTCTACGGCTGCAATCTTGCCTGGGTAGCGGCTAAGGAACCTGGTCACGAAGCTGGCATAGAGATCGGGCTGGGGCAGAACCAGGCCCGGCTGCTCCGCCCAGGACGGAGCATTAAAGAGCGAAGCGGTGACCGAGATGCCGTACTTCTGTGTCTGGCTGATGTAGTAGTCGATGTTGGAGTTGGCGCCCTGGTTCCAGACCGGGGAGCCCTGGGTTGGCTCGATCTGGTTCCAGTTGACCATGATCCGGGCCCAGCTAATGCCAGCTGCCTTCATGGCCGTCATGGCCTGGTCGGTAAAGTTCCAGTCGTTTACCCCGTATGGCGAGCCCGCCGTCACGGGTGGGGGTGTGGTAGTCGGTGTAGCGGTCGGGCTAGCGGTCGGTGTAGCCGTTGGTGTGGCAGTCGGGATAGGAGTCGGTGTGGCAGTCGGTGTGGCAAGCGGTGTGCCAGTTGGGCTTGCAGTTGGGCTGGCAGTCGGTGTGGCGGTTGGCTGTGGGCCTCCCTTGCCTTTCTGTCCGCCCGGCCTCTCGGCTCCTGCAGTGAGCGCAGAGCCTGCAAACAGAAAAACCATGACCATAAGGGCCAGCGCAATCTTGAACAGTCGATTCATAACACCTCCGTTGCGACTTGCCTGGCTTCGGCGCCCGCCTCTTCCCCAAGCCGCTGTCTCATCGAGATCTCACGATCTCAAAATTGGCGATAGTAATTTTGGGGCTGCAATAGCAGATGTTTTGTACGCTCTCCTCCACATACAGGACGCCGGTGGGCGTCTCTCAACTTCCTCCCATAGCGCTACCTTATGGACAGATAGGCGTGTCTTGTGGCAATAATGACAAAATATTCATCTATATACTGCATGTATATACATGGCGCGCTTCTCTTTGTCAAGGGTTCGCGGCAAACAAACCTAAGATGAGATAGAGATTGGCTCTCTCTGGCGTTATTTATCTCTGAGGTTGCGGCAGGAAGTTCATGGAGGTTGCATGAAATGGCAGCCTTCTAAAGAGACCGGGCAATGCAGTGGCAGTTTGGAGGTCGGTGAAGCTTTTCTAGTTGCCCAAAAGCCTATGCCATGTTACGCTATCCTTGCGCTTGGAGGATCGGACGTGGCCTGGATACGCGGTGAACCCCATTTTGGAATGGTGGAGCTAGACCTGCATGGCTATTCTGTGGAGACAGCCGTGGAAGTGGCCAGGAGTTTCATTGCGGAGGCCTACGAGAATGGCCTTCTCTACGTGCGTGTGATCCACGGCTATAACACGTCACGGTCCAGGACCTATCCCTACGGCAACCCCACCATCAAGGAAGAGCTATTGCGTTTGCTGCAGGAGGGAGCGCTGGACCGGTACGCGTTTCCGCTAAAGTCGGGGTTGCACGTACGGAAGGCTGGATCGATTACCATTGCCCTTCGTCCCAACCCTTCGCCAAACCCCTACCCAATATGGACGGCGCTGCCGGCCAAGGACTACCGGGACTGACTATGGTGGACGCTGTTCATCTGGATAGCGATCACGTTGGGCCTTCGCTTGATCAGACAATGTGCACGCTACGACAAGTCTCCAGCACCGGCCCGCCTGTTCTCGTCCAAGGCTTCGAGCACGCGCTCGGGTGTGAGGGGTAGGTGGCGGATGCGGGCGCCGGTGGCGTTGTAGATGGCGTTGGCGATCGCCGGAGCCATGGACGTCACCACGATGTCGCCGATCCCCTTGGCGCCATAGGCACCTGAGGGCTCGATAGGCTCAACCAGTACCGTCTCTATCTCCGGCAGGCCGTCCGGGCCGGGCACCTCATACTCGGAGAACCGGGCGTTGATCGGGTGTCCGCTCTCATCGAAGCGCAGCTCCTCGCCCATGGCAAAGCCGATGCCCTGGATGACGCCTCCTTCGATCTGACCCTCGCAGTCCTGCGGGTTAATGGCCTTGCCGACGTCATTGGCGGCGACGACACGCAGGACCTTTACCCGTCCAGTCTCCGTATCGACTTCTATGTCTACGAAGTGCGCCTGGAACCCGGGAGCGTTGTGTGGCGGTGTGTGGGTGGCGGAGCCCATGACGGAGACAGCCTTGGTGTGCTGGGCGTAGCGGGCCACCTGGGTAACCGGGACGGCCTTCTGAGGGGCACCTTTCGGATAGATGCCTCCTTTTTCCCAGACCAGGTCCTCCAGGCGGGCTTCCATCATCTCCGATGCTATCTCTGATAGCTTGTTCTTTACCTCCTGGGCCGCTTTGCGCACTGCCATGCCAGCTACATAAGTGGTCCGGCTCGCATAGTTCCCCAGGTCAAAGGGGGTAATTTCCGTATCACCGGCGGTGACGTGTACCTGCTCGGTGTCGATCCCCAGCTCCTCGGCCACGATCTGGGCCAGAGTGGTACGTATCCCCTGGCCGGTATCAGCTACACCGGTCAACAGGGCTACCGATCCGTCCTCGTTGCATTTGATCATGGCTGCCGATTGCTCAGGCAGGAAGGGCTTGGCTCCGCTCACGTCCATTATGCAGGACATGCCCACGCCACGCCGGACGGTGCCCTCACCGTGGTCGTTCCGTTTCTCTTTCCAGCCGATTCGTCGCGCCCCTTCCTCGATACACTCGTCCAGGCCGCAGCTTTCGATGATAAAGCGGGTGCGCGGGTCCGGCTCCCCGACCTGGATGTGGTTTTTCAGCCTAATGTCCAGCGGGTCCATACCCAGCTTCTCCGCCAGCATGTCCATATGTGACTCGATAGGGAAGAGCACCTGGAACTGGCCGAAGCCTCGCAAAGCGCCGGATATCGGGAGGTTGGTATAGACTACCCTGGCCTGGTAGCGCAGGTTAGGACAACGGTAGATGCCGGTGAAAGAGATACTCGCCAGGGTAGCCACGCCGAGCCCGTGGGCTACGTAGGCACCGGTGTCCAGGATGAGCTGGCCGTCCATGGCTGTCAGGGTACCGTCCTTCTTGGCACCCATCCTCAGGTCCATGATCGCGCCGTGGCGGGTTGTGGTGCAGGCGAACTCCTCAGAGCGGTTAAGCTCCAGCTTAACCGGCCGGCCGGCCTTCTTGGCGAGAAGAGCGCAGATAGGCTCGATGCTTACCTCCTGCTTGGCTCCGAATCCCCCGCCCACCTCGGGCATGATGATCCGGATGCGCCCTTCCGGTATCCCAAGGATACGCGCCAGCACGAAACGTACCCGGAACGGTATCTGGGTGCTGGTCCAGATGGTGACCTTGCCCTGCGGGTCCCAGGATGCCACGCAGACATGGGGCTCCATGGGTATGCCCTGATGGCGCGGCGTGGTGTAGCGCTCCTCCAGCACAAGATCTGCCTCGGCGAATCCCTGGTCCAGGTCTCCCATCTGGAAGACGATGGGCCGTCCCACTACGTTGCCCGGGCTTCCGGCATGCACGAGCGGGGCCCCGGGCGCCAGGGCTGCCTCGGCGCTGAGGACATCCGGCATGGGATCGTAATCTACCTCAATGAGCTCCAGCGCTCGCTCGGCGATAAGCGGGTCATCTGCAGCCACGGCCGCAACCGGCTCGCCGACGTAGCGCACCACCTCGTCAAAGACGTGCTGGTCCTGTACCAGGTGCTTTACGAACTTGTCACTCAGGCCGCTGTAGACGGCGTTATAGGATACGTCAGGTGAATCGTCTATCGTAACGATAGCCCGCACACCGGGCATAGCCGAAGCAGCAGACGTATCTATTCTGCCTACTCTGGCATGGGCGTAGGGACTTCGTAGTATGCGGGCATAGAGCATCCCCGGGAATTTCAAGTCGACGCCGTACTGCGTGGCGGCGGTGACCTTGGCCCGGCCTTCGAGCCTGGCGACTGATTTGCCTACAGCCTGGAGCTCAGTCACAGGGCACCCCCTTCCATTTTCACCGCCGCGGATTGAATTGCCTGGACGATCTTCACATACCCGGTGCAACGGCATGTATTCCCGACCAGGGAGTCCCTGATCTTCTCCTCGGTGGGGCGGGGCTCCTCAGACAGGAGGGCCAGTGCGGAGAGGATTATTCCAGGTGAGCAATAGCCGCACTGAAGGGCGCCATGTTCGACAAAGGCCTCCTGAAGCGGGTGGAGCTGGCCGTTGGTTGCCAGTCCCTCGATGGTCGTTACCTTTCGCCCCTGCGCCTGGAGCGCCAGGACGGAGCACGAGTGGACGGCAACACCGTCCAGCATAACGGTACAGGCGCCGCAGAAGTTCTCCTCGCATCCCCGGCGAGCGCCGGTCAGATCCAGCTCGTCACGGAGCAGTTCGAGGAGAGTCTGCCGTGGCTCAATATCCACGAAGACCTCTTCCCCGTTCACAACAAGTGATATTGGGACTCGCTTGCGTCTCATATTCTGGCCCTCTCCTCGGCTGCCCGCAGCGCCCTTTTGACAAAAACGCTGATCATGCGGCTTCGATATTCTGCGGACGCATGGGAGTCGCTCATCGGCTCTGCCTGCTCCTGGGCCAGCCTGGAGGCCTCGTCCACGTGGGCCTCGTTCAGCGGCCATCCCTTGAGCGCTTCCTCCGCCAGCCGGGCCCGGTATGGAACCGGCGATGCCCCGTTCAGAGCGATACGGGCGTCCTGGCAGCGTCCATCCTTCATCGAAAGCATGACTGCCACGCCGACAATTGCCGGGTCCATGGCACGAAGACAATACTTGACATAAGCCGTTGCAGCACCATCGGGGACCGCAGGGACCTCGATCTGAGCCAGCACTTCGTCGGGCGCCAGAGCGGTGCCGTACAGCTCCAGGAAGAAGTTATCCACGGGCAGCCAGCGATCGCCATCGGGGCCGACGATGCGGCACCGGGCCTCCAACACCAGCAACGAAGCGGGCGGGTCTGCGCCGTAGTCAGAGTGACACAGATCGCCGGCAAGAGTGCCCAGATTGCGTATCTGCGGTGCAGCGACCTTCTGCAGGGTTTCGGCCAGCAGGGGCCACCCTTCTCGGACCGCCGGAGACTTCTCCAGGCTCTGGTGGGTGGCACATGCGCCGATGAGCAGGCTGCCTTGCCTATCTTTTTCGATAGTTCCCAGCCCCTCAATCCCCTTGATGCTTATCAGATAACGCGGTGTTACGAGTCTTTGCCAGAGCATCGGGATGAGGGTCTGGCCCCCGGCGATAATCTTTGACTCATCACCGTATTCGGCCAGGAGAGCGGCCGCCTCTTCAGCGGAAGCTGGTTCAAGGTACTCCAGTTCTTCAATCATGGCTTACTCAATCTTCGCCCTTACACATGCGGTGAACTCATCCAGGACATCGCTCGCCTTCTTTTTGAATATCCAGTAGCCGAACTGTCCCAGTTTGCCGAGTACATTCAGGTCGGTGTCTATCGCCACCTCGGTCTGTCCCGGGGCGGTCTCTTGCATGTTCATGCTCATGCGGGCCTGGAGCGTGCTGGCGGCCCTGGCGTCCTTGGCGCTCGCACTCATGGCTGCCCGGTATGTCTCCTGGTCCATCTCCACGATGGTCACCCTTCCCTGAAAATTGGCGGAGATTGGACCTACCTTGATGCGGAAGGCGCCTTCGTAGTTGCGATCATCGATCTCCTTCAGCTCGTTGAGGCCGGGAATGCAGCTACCCAGGTTCTTGAAGTCCATAAAGAACGACCAGACCTTTTCGAGCGGAGCCTGAATAGCTAACTTGTGCTGAATGAGCATTGAGGACTTTCACCAAAACTAGCATAGGAGCGGAGGGATGTCAAGGAACCAAAGGGGTGAATTCTGAAGCGGCCAGGCAGGCGAGCGGGGGCTTTTGGATACAAACAGCCCCTTAGGATGCGCTGATTACCGCGCACCCTCACATGGACTTGTTCCAGTATACTTATCTAGAGTGGGCTATCGCCGGTTCCAGGGATATCTCGTGGGGCAGCGTGCCCTTCGGCAGCATTCCGGATAGGAGTTTCTGGAGAGCCATAGTATGACTGCAAACTTCCCGAGTAGCGAAGAAGCTACAGGAACAGTTCCAGCGCCCATCCCTGTAACTCAGGTGATAAGTGTCATGCTCCCCTTGAAAATCGGCCTCAAACTCTGAGAAGTTGATTCGGTTTCGTTCTTGAACGTAGCGCTTGGCTTTGTCGATCTTGCTGATGATGCTGGAATTCATACCTTCCCCTCATCTCCTTGAAAATTAAAAAAGCACCAATGTCTACCCATTGGTGCTTTGCCTCTCATGGGGCTTTGGACTGCTCAACCTAACACTCTGGTCCTACCCATCGTCTTAGGCCATTATATCCCTGCGGAGGGCGTCAGTCAATGGACTTCAATCTTTCTTTCAGGAAAGAGATAACCTCTACCGGAGAGGGATCAACATGGTTCAGCAGCGCCAGGTAGTAGCTGGTGTAGTCTCCGATCAGCACGCTGCTCATCATCTGACTGAGTATGCTGTCTCCCTCCGAGTTAACAACCTGAAAGGTTATTCCTTTCTGCTGCAAGATCTCCTGCGTAATCTGGTAGCGCTTCTTAACACGGGGGTGCAGACGGTCGGAGCGAAGCAGAATGACCAGGATACGGCTCGCCAGGTCGCGGGGAAGATCGTATCCTACCACCGCGTTGTGATTTAGCTCGGGGAAGCTCTCAAAGAATGCCCATGACTTGGCATTCTCGTTTATCTGACCCTTCCATCTGCGGGCCACTCCTTCGAGGATGCCCCCACCATAGATCACCGCCAGGCGGTCCTTGAGGCGCATGGCCAGTTCTTTGGCAGGATTGCTGTCCAGAGGCACACCTGGCTCCAGGCGGCTGTCGAGTGCACCAAGCACTCGTGCCATCTCCTCAATCTCTTTAGACTTGTCGGTCACCAGCCCAAGCCGGTGAAGAAGGCCCAACAGAAGGAAGAATCCGTAGCCCAGGACCGCCCGTGGCTCTCCCTTGTACTGGATCGTCAGGGAAGGAAGACCTCGACTCTGCGCCTCGGACTGAAGCCGGCCACCGCCGGCGACCACTACCAGGTAACAGCCGCGCTTGGCCGCCTCTTCAAAGGCGGCCAGCGTTTCCTCCGTCTCGCCGGAGTAGCTGGACCCAATAATGAGCGTTCCAATCCCGACGTCGGCGGGAAGCGTGTAGTCCCGAAGGACTCTAATCGGTACCGGACATTCGTAGCCTACCGCATCTCGCACCAGGTCGCCTCCAATGGCCGACCCTCCCATGCCCAGGATCACTACCTGGTTGGCTTTGCGATAGTCCGCTGGAACGCCGAGCCCAGCAGCCTGCGCCCAGGCCTGACGGCACTGGGGGGTGAGGTCGCGTATGCGGTCCAATACGCCGCTCGGGTCCAGGCTGGTGTAGGTGTTTGGATCATCCAATGGATGCATAGCTATACCCCCGCCAGTTTTTGACCTTCGGAAAGGATTTTCTGAACCCTTTCCGGGCTATCTGTCTCGGTGTATATTCTCATCAAGGACTCAGTTCCGGAGAAACGGAAGAGCAGCCAGCTCCCGTTCTCCAGCGTGAACCGGAAGCCATCAACTGTGTCCACTCCCGTAACAGGCAGTCCGCCCAGAGACGAGGGCTGTGCCTCTTGAAGCCGTTGCAAGAGGGCCTCCCGGGTCCCCGGCTTGAGTGGGACATCTACGCGATCGTAGTAGTGGGGCCCGACCTTCTCAAACAGGTACGCCACCAGTTGAGACGGCTTCATGTTCAGCTTGACCATGAGGTCCAGTATGAAGAGAGCTGCGACTACGCCATCCCGCTCCGGTATATGGCCGCGGAAAGCGAAGCCTCCGCTCTCCTCACCACCCATAAGGGCATTGACCTCCATCATCTTGGCGCCAATATACTTGAAGCCGACCCGTTCCTCGTGGATCCGTACACCGTAGAGCTTGCCCAGGCCGTTCGCCATCGAGGTGCTCGTCACCGATTTGACGATGTCGCCCCGCTCGCCGCGCGCCTCCAGCAGGTATAGGGCCAGGAGAGCGAAGACCTCCAACTGGCTCACGAATTTTCCGTTTTCGTCTACCACTCCCAGGCGATCGGCATCGCCATCCGTGGATAGCCCGACGTCGTAGCCCCCGCCCTTGATCAGGTTAATGAGCTCCCCCAGGTTCTTGGTGATCGGCTCAGGGCCCTGACCATCGAAGTATGGATTGCGCTCGGAGCGGATCTCATAGACCTGCGTCCGGTCCCCGGAGAGAAGAAGTGGCAGATATCCCGTCCCGGTGCCGTGCATCGGGTCAGCGGCTATCCTGATCCCTGCCCGGCGGATTCCATCGATATCCACCAGGGTACGTATCTTCTGGATATAGAGCACGGATGGATCGAAAGTGACCAGAAGGTCCCGGCTTTTCGCCTCATCGAGCGAGATGCGCTGGATCGGGCTCCCCGACCGTTCCAGGCTGTCTATATGCCTCTCTAGCTGAGCGACTACCTGCGGAGTGGCGCTGGCTCCGATGTCCAGTTTGTACTTGAAACCGTTATCAGTCCACGGGTTGTGGCTGGCGGTTATGACTACGCCGCCAGCCGCCTTATTGGTCAGGATCGAGTAGCTGATCGCCGGCGTAGGGGCATTCCGGTCGCATAGATAGGTCCGGATCCCGTTAGCAGTGCTAACCTCAGCGACGGCAGCGGCGAAATGCTCTGATCCGAAGCGGGTGTCGTAACCGACTACCAGTCCGCGGGAGGCATCGCCGTTCTCTTTTAGGTACTCTGAGACTGCCTGCGCGCAGAGGCGCACGTTGGCAAAAGTAAAGTCCTCTGCAATGGCTGCTCGCCAGCCATCAGTGCCGAACTTGATGACGCTCATATATGGCTCCAGTAACGCGGGTAGCGGACCCGCGGTTATACGCGTTTCCTCCAGTAGTCCAGGAGGTCCTGAAGGGTCTGCCGGAAGGGGATCTCAGGCTCCCACCCCGTCTCTTGCTTGAACTTGCTGCAATCGGCGTGTAGGAGCCGGACGTCCGAGGGGCGGAAGCGGGCCGGATCTTGCTCTACCTTTATCGGCACTTCGCTCAGGGAGAGAATGATGTCCAGCATGGCCTGCACCGTCATGGTCTCGCCCCGCCCGATGTTATACACCTGACCCGGTGTTCCCTTCTCCAGGACCAGGTGGTATGCCCGGACCATGTCTCGCACATCCGTCCAGTCGCGCTGGATAGATGTGTCTCCGACCCGGATGACCGGAGGCTGGAGGCCCTTTTCGATGGCAGCGATCTGCTTGGCCATGGACGAGGTGACAAATACGTGTCCTCTCCTGGGGCCTTCGTGGTTAAAGGCACGCGTGACTACGCAGCGCAGCCCGTAGCTGTAGAAGTACTGGAAGGCCAGCATTTCCTGGGCGACCTTGCTTACGGCGTAGGGGCTCAAGGGCCTCAGAGGATTGGTCTCTTTGATGGGTACCTCGTTGGGGTGGACCATTCCGTACTCTTCCGATGAACCGGCGATATGGATCAGGGGATCTATCCCCGCCTCGCGTACGGCCTCCAGAAGCTTCACCTGGCCTATGATGTTCGTTTCCAGGGTATCAGCAGGGGCGTTCCAGGACGTAGGAACGAAGCTCTGGGCGGCCAGGTGAAAGATGCGGTCCGGCCGGATTGCCCCCACGACTCGACGCATAGATACGGCGTCGGTGAGGTCTGCCTCGATGAGATTGATGTCAGCCGGGCGAATCCTCTCGTCGACCAGGCGGCCAAGGCTCGCAACATTGGCAATGGGGCCGTTATCGCCGACGTGGTTAACCCTTCCGCAGGCCGTCATGTCCTCCAGATTGTCCATACGGCTGCGCCAGCGGTAGGTGCCGAAAACCTCGAACCCCTGGCCCAAAAGGTACTCAGCCAGGTGGCTGCCCGCCATCCCCGTAATCCCCGTTATCAAGACCCGCAATTGTTACTCCTTAACTATGGCAATACTTGTCGGTAGAGTACCGCTACATCCTCGGCCGTTGCACCGGCCGGGTTGAATCCAAAAAGTGTGTCCCCCATTGCCTGGGCAACCAGCCGGTCGATCTCGGCTTTGGATGCCGTGTCCCCGCTGGCCCTACTGGGAATTCCAATAGTGGCCAGCAGGCCTCGTACCGCCTCGATCCCCATCCGGGCCGCTTCTGCATCCGTCAGTCCGGCCGTTGATGCGCCCAGAGCGCCGGCAATAGCAGCGCATTTCTCCGGCACGGTGCGGGCGTTGAATTCCATCACTACCGGTAGCACGATTCCGTTGGCCAGGCCGTGCTGGAGACCCCGCTCCGTGGTCAACTGGTGCGCCATGGCATGGGCCAGGCCCAGGGCATTCTGGGAGAATGCAATCCCGGCGAGCAGGCTACCCAGCAGCACCTGCTCCCGTACCTCAAGGTTAGCGCCATCTTGCACCGCCGCCGGCAAGAAGCGTCCCAGCAGTCTTACCGATTCCAATGCCAGGAAGTTCCCTACGGGGAAGCCGGCGCGTGAGAAGTACGCCTCGGTAGCATGGGTCAGTGCGTCAGCCCCGGTCCAGGCAGTCAGTTCCGGTGGCATGGAAGCTGTCAGGACAGGGTCGGCAACACAGACCTCGGCGATCAGGCGCGGGCTGCTGACGGAATACTTGACGTGTCTCTGGCTATCTGTGACCACGGTGACGGGACAGACCTCTGATCCGGTGCCGGCCGTCGTGGGAATCGAGACCCAGGGTAGTGCTTTCTCTATCCTGGCCCTGTTGGGCGATGCCAGGTCATAGTCGCCTATCAGCCGGCCATTGCAGGCAATTATGTTCGCCGACTTCGCACAATCCAGGACACTGCCCCCACCCAGCCCGAGGACCAGTTCCGCTCCGCTTTCCAGTAGGGCTTGGGCCGCGATGTGGGCGGTCTGATCGCTTGGATTCTCCTCCACGCGATCGAAGACATCCAGCGTGATCCCCGCCTCGGCCGCGGCTGCTTTCACCCGGGAGGCGCCCTCGGTTGCTCCTACCTTGGAATCGGTAACAAGCAGTGCCCTGCTACCGGACCAGCGCTGCAGTTCCCTGGATAGCCCATCCAGGCACCCGGTCCCAAAGACAAGTCTTTTCGGCCAGATACTAGTAGCGAACATGGTCATAGGCTATATTGGGACCGCCTGCGAGAGGGCGAATGACGCCCTGTGAACCCTGTTCTCATAGCAACTATCATAATACATCCGTGACTAGCATACAGCCATTATGTCCCAATTGCCAATGACAGCCCTTCTAACCCTCATAGTTGGCGCTGGAAGGAGTCTTACTCCAGAGTCTCCGCAAATAGAAAAGGGGAAGCAGAAACAGGTATGCATATACTGAGCCGCGCAACGCCATGCCAATCAGGCCCAGGAATTCCTTCGGCCCCACGTACATGCGAGCCTGCATCGTGCCTAGAAGCCTCCCCCGGACACAGATCCGGCCGCCCTCCATGGAGATGGAATCAACGATCATGGCCGGGTCTCCCGTGTCCAGGACTACTTTCACGCCAGACACGCAGCCTCCTACTTAACCCACCACTTCTTGAGCTTGAGGTCATCAGCAATAATATTGACGGCATTGTAGCCGCAAGCGCCACTGACGTTGCCGCCGGGATGCGTGCTCGGTCCGCAGAGGTAGAGTCCTTTGATCGGAGTTCGATTCGGGCCCCAGCCGTGAAGGGGGCGGAAGGTGCCCATTTGTTCCTGCGATGTCTCTCCGGAGCCCAGGTCCCCCTTGATCAGGGATATGTCCCTGCGCTCAATATCCAGCGGACTGACTACGTGACGCCCGAGGATGTTGGACGGGGTCATATTGGGGGCGTAGCGTTGCAGCATCTCCATGCACCGGTCGGCGTAGTCTTCCTTGATCTGGTCCCACTTCTCCGGCCCGCCGTCCTTCAGATCATAGGAAGCGAGCTGCCACATGACGCCGGTATGCATGCCTTCTGGCGCCTGGCTGGGGTCATACAGGGTGTTGGTGACCAGGAAAGGCGCGATGTCCCGCGGGGGTATGCCCCGCCGGATGTCCGCAAACTGGCTATCGAACACCTCCGGGCTATCATACCCAAAGCCCACCCCCCAGCAGTTGTTCAGGTCCGGGCAATCCTTAGACGCTTTCCAGTCAGGGGGCTCTTTCAGCGCCATATGGATCGTGAAGAGGGCCATTTCGGATGCCCGCCAGCGCTTGACCTGGACCAGCGCCTGGTCTGGCAGGTATTCATCGCCGACCATTTTCAGTAGCGTTTGGCCCGGCTCCACGTTACTTGCCACCAGCTTGCGGGCCTTAATCTGAGTGCCATCAGACAGGACCACTCCCCTGGCAGTGCCTCCTTCGACGACTATCTTTTCCACGTGGCTGTTGGTGCGCACGGCGCCGCCGTGGGCCTCGATGAACCGGGCTATGGCCAGAGGAAGGCTTATCGCGCCTCCAATGGAGCAGCCCCAGCCTCCTTCGATCACGGTCATGGCTGGAAGGAACAGGCCGGAGCCGATAATATCGTGAGCAATGCCGGCAAACACGGTGTTCAGTGTCAGCCATGACTTGATCTTGTCGTTCTCGAACATCTCGTTCAAGATGTTCTTGGGACTGGACATGGAGAAGCGGAGAAGCTCGCGCCCTTCGTGACTTTGCTGCAAGAGGGCGGGCAGTACAGATGGTTGTTGAGGCGGTGAGAAGATGTAGCCCTTCAGCACCTCCTTGAAAATCTGAAACTGGTCCCGGAGAGCTAGAAAAGCCTGGGCGTCATGCTCTGAGAATCGGGATAGTTCTTTCATGATGCCGGCCATGTATCGGTAGGCCACGAAGCCGGTATCGTCACTATAGGCCATGCCAAAGGCTATCTTTGGGAAGACATACTTGGAGCCATATTTCTCCAACTCCAGGTCCTTGTAGACGGGGCCATAGTGTATCCAGCCATGGTAATTTGAGGCGGTATTGTGCTTGAAGCCGGGGAGGGTTACCTCCTCCGTCACGCATCCTCCTCCAAGGAGGTTCGACCGTTCGAGAACGATGACACTTAGTCCTGCCTTCGCCAGGTAAGCTCCGCAGGCGAGGCCATTGTGGCCCCCACCGACAATGATTGCGTCGTACTCTTCAACCATAGTGCACCTCTTCACTCCATCTGCTGTTGGAGCCTATCATCCCTACATCCAGGGGCCTGACGCAGCCTGTAATCACTTAATCCGCCAGGCGGGAGGCCGTTACGGTGCGCCAGTAGTCCAGGGTATCAGTGAGTGTCTGCTCTAGCGGTATCTTCGGTTGCCAGCCTGTCTCCGCCCGGAACTTGGTGGAGTCGCATATGACCTTGGGGTTATCCCAGGGACGCATGCGTCCTTCGTCTTTCATAATCTTCAAAGGGACCCGGCATCGGGTCAGGAAGAAGTCCAGAATGTAACGGATAGAAACAGCCCGGCCCGAGCCGAGATTATAGACGTCTCCAGGCCGGCAGTGCAAGAGAGCCATGTGATACGCCCTCACCACATCGCGTACATCAGTGAAGTCTCTCTCCGCCTCAAGATTTCCTACCTTGATAACTGGAGGTGTTATACCGGCCTCAGCCTCTGTGACCTGCTTGGCAAGCGACGGGATAACATAATTAGGCCGCTGGCGGGGACCGGTATGGTTGAATGGGCGTATCCGGATGCACTTCAAACCCTCGGTCAGCGAGAACTGGTAGGCCAGCAGGTCCTGGGCTACTTTGCTAACTGCATAGGGATTGGTGGGGCGCAAGGGGTTGCTCTCCCTGATAGGCAGTTCGCCGGGCTCTACGCGTCCATATTCTTCGTTTGAGCCTGGAATCAGGATCGGACACTCCAGCCCGGCGCCGATGATACCGTGGAAGACATTTAGCTGAAACACAATATTGTCGATCAGGGTACCGGCCGGGTCAGCAAAGGAGGTTGGCACATGGGCCTGGGCTGCCAGATGAAAGACCAGGTCAGGACGCGTCTCCCTGATTACCCGGCCTACGGCCTCGCGCTCTCTGAGGTCGGCGTAACAAACCATAAGGCGAGGGTCCACCATAGGCCTGGACCCTCGCCTTGTAATACCGACTACTTCGAGACCCTGGCCTAACAGGTATTCGGCCAGGTGTCCCCCAACAAAACCGGTGATGCCGGTTACTAACGCTTTCAGGCTATCCTCGTCTATAGCCCAGGTGGACTATCTGCCGGCGGCCAGTCCAGTCTCCAGGACATCAGCCCCCAGTCCGGCCTCTTGCCTCAAGATCGCTGCCTTGTCCGTGATCTCCCAGGGTGCGTCTATATCGGTACGCCCGAAATGTCCGTAAGCTGCCGTGGCCCGGAATATCGGACGGCGGAGGCGCAGGTTCTGGATGATGGCGGCCGGCCGGAAGTCAAAGTGCTTCTTGACCAGTTCCAGGATCTTGTCATCGGGGATCTTGGATGTGCCAAAGGTCTCGGCCATGATGGCCAGAGGCCTGGCTACGCCGATGGCGTATGCCACCTGAAGCTCGAAGCGGTCCGCCAGTCCAGCGGCGACCACGTTCTTGGCCACGTAGCGGCACATGTAAGCGCCCGAGCGGTCCACCTTCGTGGGGTCCTTGCCGGAGAAGGCGCCTCCACCGTGGCGGGCCATGCCCCCATAAGTGTCCACGATAATCTTCCGCCCGGTCAGTCCGGCGTCTCCCAGCGGCCCGCCGGTAACGAACCGGCCGGTTGGGTTGACATAATACTTGGTATCGTCATCCAGCATGTCCGTAGGGATTATCTCACGTATGACAGTCTCGAGGATGTCATGCTTGAGCTGATCATAGTGGACGTCAGGATTGTGCTGCGCCGAGACCACTACTGTACCGACCCGGTAGGGCTTTCCATACTGGTATTCGATGGTTACCTGGGATTTTCCATCTGGTCTCAGGTAATGAAGCGTCTTATCTTTCCTTACCTGTGTTAACCTCTTGGCGAGCTTGTGAGCCATCATGATGGGCATTGGCATCAACTCCGGCGTCTCGTTGCATGCGAAGCCGAAGACCATGCCCTGGTCGCCCGCCCCGATAGCTTCGATCTCGGATTCGCTCATCTCTCCGGTCTTGGCCTCTAGGGCCTTGTCGACACCCATCGCAATGTCCGTGGACTGCTGGTCAATGGAGGTAAGGACGGCACAGGTATCACCATCGAAGCCGTACTTGGCCCTGGTATAACCTATTTCCTTGACCACTTTCCTCACCAGGGCGGGCATATCGACATAGGTGCTGGTGGTGATCTCGCCCATCACGAGGACTAACCCGGTAGTCGTGGATGTCTCGCAGGCCACTCGCGCATCCGGGTCGTCAGCAATGATAGCGTCCAGGATGGAGTCGGAGATCTGGTCGCAGATCTTGTCCGGGTGCCCTTCGGTCACCGACTCCGAGGTGAAGTAGGCCTGCGCAGCCTCCGCGAAGTTAAGTGTCATCTAGCTTACCTCCTTGCCCAAGTTATTGTTGCTCGCTGCAATGCAGGAAATAAGATCAACGTTATGTTCCCATCTCCCAGCTCGAAAGGTACTTTTCTTGTTCTTTCGTCAGGCTGTCAATGGAGACGCCAAGGGACTGGAGCTTGATCCGTGCCACATCCTGGTCTATGTTCTTCGGGACGGGGTATACCTTCGGCTTCAGCTCAGACGAGTGCTTCGCCAGGTACTCTGCTCCCAAAGCCTGGTTGGCAAAGCTCATGTCCATGACGCTGGCAGGGTGTCCCTCTGCAGCCGCCAGGTTAATCAGCCTCCCCTCCCCCAGGAGATAGATCCTCCGGCCGTCGGGCAGCGTGAACTCCTCCACAAAATCACGTACGGTACGCCTCTCCTTGGCCATACCCTCGAGTGCGGAAATGTTTATCTCTACGTTGAAGTGGCCGCTGTTGGCGATAATGGCGCCGTTCTTCATCCGTTCCATATGCCGCTTGTCGAGGACGTTCATGTCGCCGGTAACGGTTATGAAGATATCACCGACAGCTGCTGCCTCGACCAGGGGCATTACCTGATAGCCTTCCATAACTGCTTCCATGGCCCGGATGGCGTCCACCTCAACCACAATGACCTGGGACCCCATGCCGCGGGCCCGCATGGCGATACCCCGGCCGCACCACCCGAAGCCGCACACGACTACCTTCTTGCCGGCCCAAAGGACGTTGGTCGCCCTGGTGATACCGTCAAGAGTACTCTGGCCGGTGCCGTAGCGGTTGTCGAAGAGGTGCTTGGTGTCGGCTTCGTTCACCGCCAGTATGGGATAGCGCAGGGCCCCCATCTCCTCCATCTGGTGGAGCCGGATGACGCCGGTGGTCGTCTCCTCAGTGCCAGCGACGATGTCAGCCAGCAGGTCGGTGCGCTCCTTATGAATGGTGGCGACCAGGTCCGCTCCGTCGTCCATGGTGATGTGGGGCCTGTGTTCCAGCGCCGCCATAATATGCGAGTAGTAGGTCTGAGTATCCTCACCCTTGATCGCAAAGGTAGGGATTCCATAATCGGCCACCAGAGTAGCTGCAACGTCATCCTGGGTAGAGAGCGGGTTACTGGCGCAAAGTGTTACCTGGGCGCCCCCTGCCTTCAGTGTCAATACCAGATTGGCTGTCTCGGTGGTCACGTGCAGGCAGGCCGATAGGCGCAGTCCCTTGAGAGGCTGCTCCTTCTCGAACCGCTCCTTGATAAGGCGCAGGACGGGCATCTCCATGGCCGCCCACTCTACGCGCAGCTTACCCTTAGGTGCCAGGGAGAGGTCTTTAACGTGGCTTTTCATGCCCGTCCCTGATATCATGCTCTATCAATCCTCCACAAAACAACTGAAATTCTTAAACTCCTGGACCCTATTATGGATCTCATCGTTTGTAAGTACCTTGAGACGCTCCAGGCTGAAATCTTCCACAGTGAAGCTAGCCAGGACCGACCCGTGGATCATCCCCATGCGCAAGTTAGGTATCGCCGGCTCTCCGCATCTCGCCAGGTACCCCATCATACCACCTGCGAAGGTATCTCCGGCGCCGGTCGGATCTCGTACGTCTTCGAGCGGGTAGGCAGGAGCTACGAAGAAGCCCGAGGCCGTGACCATAACCGCTCCGTCCTCGCCCTTCTTGATGATAAGATAGCGTGGCCCGAGCCCCAGTATGCGGCGGGCAGCCTTGATAAGGCTGGCGTTCTCGCCGAACTCCCGCACTTCCGCCTCGTTCATGACTACCATGTCTACCATAGAAACGGCTTTGGTCAGAGCTTCCCGCTTGGTCTCGATCCAGTAGTTCATCGTGTCCAGCGCCACCAGCCGGGGTTTGCCCACCTGCTGGAGTACCTCCATCTGGAGCTCAGGATCGATGTTGGCCAGGAATACGAACGGGCAGCTAGAATAAGCCTCAGGCAGCTGCGGGTGAAACGAGGCAAACACGTTGAGTTGAGTGTCCCGAGTATGGGCAGAGTTCATATCATACTCATAATAACCGGACCAGCGGAAGGTGCGCCCGGGTGCTATCTGAAGCCCCGCCAGGTCCACCTGCCTCTGCCGGAGGAAGCTCAGATGGTGATCAGGAAAGTCCTGCCCCACTACGGCTACCAGCTTGACCGGCGTAAAGAAGCTGGCAGCAGTCGAGAAGTAGGTTGCGGAGCCACCCAGGGCCTCGTTTACCAGCCCAAAGGGTGTTTCTACGGTATCCAGGGCTACAGAGCCCACGACTAACAGACTCAAGATTCCCTCCCCAGGTACTTTGCCCTCATCGCCTGCGAGAGCCCTTCGGCCAGCGTCATGGCGCGATCGGCCTGTTCAAGGGTGAGCCCTCCCAGGCCGCAAGAAGGAGTGATCAAAGACTGCTGCACCAGCATATCCAGTCCAATCCCTTTGCGAGTCAGGAAGGCCATGGCCTCTCCCAGCCGGTCGGAGAGGCTCTCCACGGTTTCGGTCTCCAGCGTCTTCTCCTCATTGGGAACGATGCCCCAGGCAATCACTCCTCCGCGATCCAGGAAGGCTGCAATTTCTCTGGGGTAGAGGCTTACGGACTCGGCATAGTTGTAAGCGTCAAAGTTCAAGATGTCTATCGAGGTCTCCAGAAGGAGCGACCAATCAGTATTGCCGCAGCAGTGGACCCCTCTAAGTCCCTGAATGCCCGACAGCACCTCCTCGAGCAGCCCGATGACCAATTCTCTTGGTAAGGAGACAAAGGCGGAACCCAGGGCGCTGAGGTAAGGCTCATCGACGAACAGTATCGTGCGGGGATTAAGCGAGGCCAGGGCACGCTCTTGCCAGGACGCCTTCAGCCGTAGGTGCTTGGCGACAGCGTCCGCCAGCACTTCATCGTAGAGCACCGGGCGCCGGGCCTGGTCGGTCACGGTAAGCCCCCAGCTGATGGGGCCTGTTACCTGTCCCTTTACGGCAACTGCCTCACGCATGTCGGATGCCAGCATAGCATGGAGACCGGCGGCATACAGAGGGCTTATCGCGTAAGAATCCAGATCGTTCTGGAGATAGGATAGGTAAAGCAGCTCCAGCCCTTCGTCCAGGCTCCTGCCTCTGTCTACATATATCCGGTCTTCGTCCTGGAGGACCACACCCGGAAAGCCCTCGCTCTGCTGGACATACATGTTCTCCAAGAAAGTTCGGTTAGGAAGCTGAGGCCACACCGGGATGGCGGGCAGATGGCGCGTAATCATCTCCCACGCCGGCTGCGCGTCAACGTGGGGCATGCTGCCCACGGCAGTGGCCAGCATCCGCGGCTTGAACTCAGGCCTTTGGGACACTAACGGGTTCTCAGGTCCCTGGCTACTGGACATACTTTCCAATCAAGAGTGAGAGCCTTTCTCTGGTCTGCTGCGGAATAAGCTCCCGGTCAGTAACAATAGCATTCTGAAGAGCGGTCGAGCAGGCGCACTTGCGCGCGTCCGGGATTCGTGTGACCGTCTTCCGGAGGATCTCCTTAGAGACCTCGACGTTGCGTGTGAGGTTGGCCACTACCATATCGATGGTAACTTCCTCGTGCCCTTCGTACCAGCAGTCATAATCAGTAACACAGGCCAGAGTGGCATAGCAGATCTCAGCCTCCCGAGCCAGCTTGGCTTCCGGGAGCGCAGTCATGCCAATGATGCTTGCTCCCCAGGACCGGTACAGGTTGGACTCGGCCCTCGTGGAGAATTGCGGCCCCTCCATGACTATGAGGGTCCCACCCTGGTGGACAGTCGCCCCGGCTTCCCGGGCGGCCTCGTACAGTTCCTTGCTAAGCTCCGTGCAGAAGGGGTCGGAAAATCCAACATGGACTACCATACCCTCGCCGAAGAAGCTGTTCACCCGGCTCCGGGTGCGGTCGATGATCTGGTCCGGTACGACCATGTGCAACGGAGCCATCTGCTCTTTCAGGCTGCCAACGGCACTTACCGAAACAATATGCTCGACCCCCAGTTGCTTGAAAGCATGGATATTTGCCATGACGGGCAGTTCTGTCGGGAGGACCCGGTGGCCGCGTCCGTGGCGTGGCAGGAATGCAACCGGAATGCCGTCAAGCTTGCCGACTGTAAATGCATCACTGGGATCGCCGAAGGGCGTACTGATGCGTACCTCTTCTACGTCTCTTAGCCCCTCCATCTGGTAAAGGCCAGACCCGCCGACTATGCCGACTTTAGCTTGAGGCATCAGGGCTGCTCACCCTCCATTTGTCTTGATGTGTTCTTGCAGACCTCTCTCAGACTATCTCCGAACGGCTCCCTGGCGATGCCGGCCTCAGTGATTATCGCCGCCACATACCGGTGCGGGGTCACATCGAAGGCAGGGTTGAAGGCACGCACGCCGAGTGGAGCGGTTCGCACACCCTGCAGCGTCAGTACCTCTTCCTGGTTGCGCTCCTCAATGGGTATGTGGTCTCCAGATGGCATGTTGAGGTCTATTGTACTGGTTGGCGCTGCAACATAGAATGGTATGCCGTGGGCATGGGCCAGAACGGCTACCGAGTAGGTGCCTATCTTGTTCGCAACATCGCCATTCGAGGAGATGCGGTCCGCACCTACGATCACGCAATCGATGCGGCCGAGCGACATTAGATAGCCAGCCATATTGTCGGTTATCAGTGTCAAGGGTATTCCGTCTTCCGCCAGCTCCCACGCGGTCAGCCGCGCCCCCTGCAGCAACGGGCGGGTCTCGTCTGCGTATACTTCTATCTGCTTGCCGGCTTCTACCGCAGCCCGGAGGACGCCCAGGGCAGTGCCGTAGGCGGATGTAGCTAGAGCGCCGGCGTTGCAGTGGGTAAGCACTCGGGCTCCGTCCGGAATCAGAGCGGCTCCCAGCGCCCCCATGCGCCGGTTGGCTGACTCATCCTCGTCAGCAATGGCCTGGGCCTCTTCTACCAGCGATTTCCTGATAGAAGAAGGCTCGCTTCCTTGCTGGGCGCATCTTTCCATTCGGTCCAGCGCCCAGAACAGGTTGACGGCAGTGGGACGGGTAGAGCGCAGGGTTTGGATCACCTCGGAGAGACGAGTGAGGTACTCATCTCGTTGGGTTGAGTTGATCTCATTAGCTCCCAGAGCCACGCCCATGGCGGCGGCGACGCCAATAGCCGGGGCACCCCGGATCTGCATCGTCTTAATGGCCTCCGCCACGACCCGGTAGTCGGCCGTCTCAAGGATCGCTTTTTCCAGTGGTAGCCTTGTCTGGTCAATGAACCGGACACCGCCGCCCACCCATTCCACGGTTCTCAGTGCTTACCTCTAGCAGTAATAAAAAAACTTCTCCGCGATGAGAGAAGCTATTCTCGTCATCACTCTCATCGTACAGGATCAAGTCCTGTCGGCATTAGCACCAAACTCCAACTGGAAGCGCTTCTCAGCGCCCTCCACTCAGAGCAGGTTGCCGGGTTTCATTGGGCCAGTCCCTCCACCGCTCTGGATAAGAGTGTCGCCCCTATTCGATTTTAAGGAATCGTATCATATGACCTGAGGGTTGTCAACGAATAAAAACGCGAGTTGCAAACGTGGACGGACACCCGAACGGCGGAGTCAACTGATGATCCGGCTGAAGGAGACAGAGGCGAGCGTGGTGATAATGACTGTAGCCGCGACAATGGCTGCCAGGTCCATCGGCAGGCTCGCGAACTGTCCTGTGACCAGGAGGGCCCGCATAGCATCTACGATATAGCTCAGAGGATTGATCTGGGCCAGCACCTTCAGCCAATCAGGCATGACGCTGATCGGGTAGATAGCGCTGCTGGCAAAGAACAGCGGCATCGTAATGGCCTGGCCGATTCCCATCATCCGCTCGCGGGTCCGGAGCAACGAAGCCAGTAGAATAGACAGGCTGGAGAAACACATGCCCGAGACGACGATGATAGCCAGTACGCCGAGCACGGTTAGCGGGGTAATGTTTAGATCGACATGGATCAACAGCGCTAGAATCAGGACTACTATCGCCTGGAAGAGTGATCGGACCCCCGCCGAGAATGCCTTTCCGACGACGATGCTATAGCGAGGAGTGGGAGTGGACAGGAGCTTGTGGAGCAGACCCATGTCTCGTTCCCAGACCAGCATCAGGCCGTAGAAGATGGCCACAAACACTACCGATTGAGCCAGCACACCGGGCGTAAGAAACTGAAGATAATTGGCATCAGCGTTGGGCAGTACCCGGATCTTGGCAAACACTTCCCCGAAAATGAGTAGCCAGAGCGCAGGCTGGATGACCCTCATAAAGACCTGCGAGTAGTCATGCCTCAGCTTCCTCAACTCAAACTCGGTTATGGTGAAAATGCTATTCAGTACCCTCAGCGCAGTCATCTCGCCAGCCTCCTGATGGCCCTTCGCATCGCACGGGTGTCCCTCCAGGCTGCCTCTCCATCGCCTATACGCTTGCCCGCATACTTGAGGAACACGTCATCCAGGGTTGCCTGCTTGAGCGATACTGCTTCTACGGCAATGCCGTGAACTCTCAGGGCCTCCAGCACCCGGGGTATCTCCCTCTCCCCGTCTCCGGCGACCAATTCTATTGCGCCATTGGATGGCTCAATCAGCAGCTGGTAGCCCAAATCTTCCAGCACCCCGGCGCAGTCAGGGGCGGAAGAGGTCAGCGACAAAACGTCTCCTCCGAGTTGTGCCTTCAGCTCTGCCGGTGAGCCGATGACTGCTATCTTGCCCCCATTCATGATCGCGATTCGATCGCACAACTGGTCAGCTTCGTACATGTCATGCGTGGTGATCAAGACGGCAAACCCCAGCTCATCACGCAAGCGGCTGACATGGTCCCAGATTGCTCTCTTGGAGACCGGGTCCAGTCCAATGCTTGGCTCATCAAGGAAGAGGGCGCCGGGTCGGTTCAAGAGGGCCTGCCCTACCTCCAGCCGGCGCATCATTCCGCCGGAGTAGGTCTTGACCAGGTCGTTGGCCCGATCGTCGAGCTGCATGAAGCCCAGTATCTCCGAGATACGCTGCTTCCGCACGTCGCCAGGGATGCAGAACAGCTTGGCGTAGAAGAGTAGATTCTCGTACGCGGTCAGATCGCCATCTACGGATACCCCTTGGGGTACATATCCACAAAGCTCCCGTACCCGCGACGCCTGCTTCTGCACGTCGTAGCCGCAGACTCTGGCGGTTCCGGACGTGGGCCGGCTCAGCGTCAGCAGGCATCTGATCGTGGTGGTCTTGCCCGCCCCATTAGGTCCGAGAAGACCGAATATCTCGCCCTTTTCGATCTGGAATGTTATGCCATCCACAGCGATGAACTGGCCGAACTGCTTCGTGAGCCCTTCAACCTCGATGACGCTCATTCTCGCCCTGCCTCGTACTCTTCGGCCGCCTGTACCAGTAGGGTGAGGCCCTGGATTATCTTGTTCAAGTCCCTCTCCGTCAGGCGGGTCAGTATCTCAGACATGTGGGTCGCCCGTCTCTCCCGGAGTCCGGCCAGGATGGATTCTCCCTTGTCCGTAACGCGCAGTAGTAGCGCCCGGCGATCCTTAGGGTCCTCCTGGCGGCTCACCAGTTGATGCTCTACAAGCCGATCGATAATGCCCGTTACGTTAGATGGCGTGACTGCCAGCGCCTCCGCCAGGCTTCGGGAGTTAGTGCTCCCCCGGTTGCTGATAAAGAACAGGGTCTTGAGCTGGGCAATAGTGAGGTTCAGCCCTAGCCAGGGATCCGGCGTCTGCCTCAGGGCACGGTTGACCCGCCGTTGGAGCTCCACGGCCTCGACAACAAGCTCCTGCTTGCCATTCATTAATATCACCTGTATTATTTCACTTACATTGATAGTCTATGGTAAATTGACTAATACGTCCAGTCGGCAGTCTATCCAGGTTCTACCAAGGGCATGGGGTCCGGCCCAGGCCGAGCTGGGGCTCGGCGTTCCCAGAAGGTGTCTGCCTTAATCGTCAGGAGGGGTCGTGAAGGAAAGCTCTGAGCCTACAACCCTGGCTGTCTCCGCGCTGGAGGAGCCCGCAGGCTCATCTGATAATGGCGCCGAGCCCCGCTACGTTCTGGGGGTAGTAAATACCTCGCATTTCCTCAATCACGTGATGGGAGGCGTTGGGGCGGTCTTGTTTCCGGTAATGATGGTCGAGATGGGATTCAGCTTCTTTCAGCTCGGCCTTCTGACCAGCACTTACCAGCTAGTTTCTGCCGGCATGCAGTCTATATACGGGCTGCTTGCTCAATATTATCGCCGTTCTATTCTGCTGGGCATCGGAAATATCATAGTCGGGGTCTTCGCCGCCGCGCTGGGGTTCACACACAGCTATGCTCAGATCCTGGCTGTGCGCGTGCCTGCTGCGTTCGGGGCAAGCGCCCAGCACCCTCTGGGCACCGCAATCCTGTCCAAGTCTTTCAAGAAAGCCAAAGGCAGAGTGCTGGGTACTCACAACGCTGCGGGAAACATCGGATCACTGGTCGCCCCTCTGGTGGTTGTGCTTCTTCTCTCGTTCGTGAGCTGGCGAGATATCTGGGTGATCCTGGCTATCCCGAGTGTTTTGATGGGGTTTGCTTACTTCTTCTTCCGCGATAAGGTGGGAGTGGTCGGCGGCTCAAACAAGGTGGGTACCAAGATTGCCTTGAGCCGGTACGCGGAGTGCTTGAGGAACCGTGAGGTTATGGTAGTCTCTGCCATTCAGATGGTCGGCGCCGCCGGCCGCGGCACCGATATTAGCACTGCGTTTATGGTGTCCTTCTTCAAACAATGGTTTGGTTTCAGCACCGAGGTAGCCGCCATGACGCTGGTTATTCTGCAATTCGGCGGTGTGCTGGGACCAATTGGTATGGGGTGGCTCTCAGACCGGATCGGACGCAAGCCGACAATTTTCATGGTGCTCTTCCTGTCGACCGTCTCGACGATCGCGCTGCTCTCGCACTCGCAGTTTACACCGGTATTGGTGCTGAATCTGCTGGTCTACGGGGCGGTGGTCAACTCCCGTGAGACGCTGACGCAATCGATGATTTCCGAAGCGGTCCCCGATACCCACGCCGATGCCGCCTTTAGCCTTTACTACTTTATCGGATTCATATCAGGGCCGGCCTGGACGCTTCTGACGGGCTATCTGGTGGATACCAGGGGCTTCGGTTGGGCCTTCCTGGTGGTCGGACTGACTTATCTTAACGGAATTGGGCTGATTGCGCTTCTCCATCCCCGAAAGAAGGGTACGGCCGCGACCACATAACGCGAGCCTGCCGTAGCTGTTGAGCAAAACGAAGGAGTTATCATGGGCCTGGAGAATAGAGTTGCTATAGTCACAGGCGCTTCCCGTGGAATCGGCAAGGCCGTCGCCCTCCGGTTTGCCCAGGAAGGGGCGGACGTGGTAGTCGTAGCGGTAGAGGACCGGAAGGCTGCCGAAGCGGTGGGAAGCGAGATCGGGTCCCTGGGACGCCGAGCCCTGGTCCAAATGGCCGATGTGTCAGACCGGCAGCAGGTCGAGCAAATGGTGCAGACCTCCATCGCGAGCCTCGGGAGAATAGATATCCTGGTCAACAATGCGGGCGTAATCCATCCTGTGCCCTTTCTGGAGCTTCCCGAAGACCAGTGGGACAGGGTCCTGGCAGTGCACCTGAAGGGCACCTTCAACTGCTCCCAGGTCGTGGGCAGAGTCATGCGCGAGAAAGCATATGGCCGGATTATTAATGTAGCGGCTCCATCAGCGGTCAGGGCGTCGGAAGGCGTAGCGGACTACGCTGCCGCCAAGGGAGGCATTATTGCCCTTACGAAGAGCACCGCCAGAGAGCTGGGTCCGCACGGAATAACGGTCAACTGCGTGCTGCCTGCTGTAGAGACCCGGATGACCGACGCACTGAAGGCCTTTCGCGGCCCCTCCATCAAGAGCGCCAGCACCCGCTTCGTCCTGGGCCGGTATCCTACCTCCGAGGAGTCAGCGGAAGCCTTCCTCTTCTTCGCCCTGGATGCCGCCAGGGCGATCACTGGCCAGGTACTGGCTGTTGACGGTGGCCTGACACTCTAGCTACTCTGGGTCATTGCGAGGGACGCGGCTGTCTCGGGGCGGGGTGTTAGCTGCGCTTACGTCTGCTCGTGCCCTTGCCAGTCGTCCCACCGGTCCGCTTGTTGAACCGCACGTGCAGGGCCTCGTCGGACAGCTTGGCCTCTCCGACGTCCATGCCGGCCAGGGCACGGGGCAGGATGAGGTTCCGTCTCTGACGGCCAACCTGTATTACGAGCTCGTCTCCGGTTCGCATGAGAGACACTTCACCCTTAGTGGAGAAGGGCAAGGGGACGTTCAGGACGAAGTAGCCATCCTGTTTCTCAATCTGGTGACTCTTGCCTTTAAAGAGGACCTTACTGGGGTCGGTTTCGCCAAATATGGCCTGGGCCATTCGCCGGAGCATCTCCGGTCCGACCACCTCGCGATCGAAGAAGGGCGCCTTGAGAATAGGGATCGGCGAAAAGGCATCCTTAATCAGGTCTAAATAGCGTTCCTGGGATGCCCGCCAGTCCTCAAAATACCCGGATTCGACCTCGGGAGGTAGCAGCCGGTTGCAGACGATAGCATCGACAGGATATCCATAGAGATTCAGGTAGGTGAAAGTGCGTTGGGTCTCCTTGATGACCATCTTCTCCGCATTCAGGACCAGGCGTACAGAGGCGTTTCTTGGATCGGCGAGCAGGGCATGCATCTTGTCCAGCCGTTTGAACAGTCCCTCTACTGCGTCAAAGACATCTTTCTCCGGGAGGGGCATATGGAGAAGTGGCGTCACTAGAGGTTTCATGACGGCGGTAGCCTTGCGCTCGATCGGTAGGATCTTCTGTACCCACCAGCGGGCAACGTCCGGGAAGGACAATAGACGCAGGGTCTCCCCCGTGGGGGCGCAGTCAACGATTACTACATCATAGTCATTAGATTCCTGGTAACGCGTAATGTATAGCAGGCTGGATATCTCGTCCATGCCCGGGAGAATGGCCAGTTCTTCAGCCATCACCAGGTCCAGCCCTTGCCAGGCCAGGATGGAGATCATGTACTTCCGGATGGCTCCCCAGTTCGTCTTGATCTCATGGAGGATATCTACCTCCTGGCCCCAGAGGTTGGTTGCGATGGGCGTTGGGGTGGCTCCCAAGGTGACATCGAAGGAGTCTGCCAGCGAATGGGCTACGTCGGTGCTGATAACGATGGTCCTGTAGCCCATGTCGGCCAGCCGTAGGCCGGTAGCCGCCGCGGCGGAGGTCTTGCCTACTCCTCCCTTGCCGGTGTAGAGGATTACGCGCATTATCCCTCGTCCCTGAGCGCCTGGTTGAGTTCCTCCATAAGGCCCGAGGTCTGAAGGTGGGAGAGCAGGCTGTGGTGAGTCAGGTCCAGGTGGATGGGCGTTATGGATATCTTCCCCTCCACCATGGCCTTTATATCGGTACCCTCTTCCTCCAGGCCGGTGGGTACCTCTCCCCCGATGCGGTAGCACCGGCCCCCGTCAGGTTCAGTGAAGCACATGAGCACATCCCGGTAGATCCTCTGACCCAACCGGGTTATTTCTACACCCTTGATCTGATCCTGCGGAATCCCCGGGACGTTGATGTTAAAGAGCATGTCCTGTTGAGGGTCCCGGTGCATGACTATGCGCAGGAACCGGGCCGCAAACTCAGCGGCGAAGTCGAAGTACCAGCCGCTGTAGGTGCCCAGTGAGACGGCTATGCCGGGAATCCCCGAGATTGTCGCCTCAATGGCGGCAGCCACGGTGCCCGAGTAGGTTATATCATGGCCGAGGTTGGGACCGGTGTTTATCCCGGAGACGACTACGTCCGGCTTCCTGCCGATAAGCCCGAGGACTCCCAGGGTCACGCAATCCGTGGGCGTGCCATCCGTTGCGTAGGCCGGTGTGCCGTCGCTCAGGTGTGTCTCAAACACCCTCATGGCCTTATGGAGTGACTTGGAATGGCCCGCGCCGGTCCAGTCACGCTCCGGTGCGATAACCAGCACTTCCCCAACCGAAGACAACGCGGCCTGGAGCTTGACCAGTCCCTCTGACTCGATACCATCGTCATTTGTAACAAGAATAAGCACGGCTCTACTCATCGATGATAGCATGGGGTATGAGGGTAGTCAAAGAGGATTTGTTCGTTTTGACACTGATTGGCACGTGTGCTAAAGTTTAGACGAAAGCGTGGGCAGGAGGTGTATCATGGTCGCAGAAACCGAAAACGGTCGTGAGAACTTGATGGATTTCTTCGATAGGATAAGCCCACTGAACCTTCTTCCGACGGAGACCCGTACCCACGTCAGGGCGTCGCAGAAGGAGATGCTACTGGCCTTCCGCAGCCTGGTTGACGAGGCTATCAAGTACGTCGAGAAGTCAGAAAAGCCCCGGACCAAGCCCCGCACCAGAATCGAAGTACAGTAAACACCTGGAATGGCCTGAGTGGAGCAGCTACCACTTCTTGAGGTGGCTACTCCTATGCTCTTAAGGGGGGTGGCCGCGGCACGGCCTCCGAGGAGGAAGATTTGACCGATAACTATGCCGAGCGCGAGATTCTGGCCATTAATGTCGATATGAGCTGTACCCTCCGCTGTGAAAACTGCGAGAGGTTTTTTGATTGCCGCTCACCGTCCAAATTGGATATATACCAGCGCCGGCGTATGACGCAGGCCCGGACGTCTATGTCCAGTATCAAGCACAAGGTGGCTGTGGTTGGAGGTAAGGGAGGGGTCGGCAAGAGTATTATTACGTCCAACCTGGGCGTGGCCCTCACCATGCGGGGACGCAAGGTCAGTATCCTGGACCAGGACTTCGACGGTGCTACCATACCGAAGATGCTGGGTGTGCATGGGCGCAGGTTGAAGATCGGCGACAACGGGATCATCCCGGTAGATGGCTTCCTCGGAATACAGGTGGTCTCCATGGGGTCCATCCTCACTAATGAGGAGGTCTTGACCTGGTTCCACGAGATGCGACGCAGCGCTACCGAGGAGTTCGTGTGCCACGTTAACTATGGTGAACGGGACTATCTCCTGGTTGACATGCCTCCCGGCACCAGCTCCGATGCGGTAAACTTGATGGAATACATCCCTGACCTGGCAGGGGCTGTAGTAGTGACTATCCCGTCCGAGGTCTCCCAGAACGTGGCCCGCAAGGCCACTCTTCTTTGTAACAAGGCCGGAGTTCGGGTTTTTGGTGTCATCGAGAACATGAGCGGTTATGTCTGTCCAAATTGCGGCGAGCGGGTAAACATCATGAGCTCCGGCGGCGGCGAGAAACTCGCGCAAGAGATGGGAATTCCGTTCCTTGGACGCATCCCCATGGACCCGCGTCTCAGCCAGTGCTCGGATGAGGGCGAACCTTTTGTTCATAAGTACCCCCAGAGCGAGGCATCTAAAGAGCTAAACCAGATCGTGGACAGGATAGAGGCAGAGCTGGGCTTCAAATAAGGAAACGACCCTAACTCCGGCGAAGAACTTCTTGGGGAGGTAGCATGTATAAAGACCTGCGGAGCTTCGTGGAGTACCTTAAAGGCAGCGATGACCTGGTCCAGGTAGAGGAAACGCTGTCTCCCCGGCATGAGATCCCGGCCGTCCTCAAGCAGATGGACAAGCTGAATGGGTCGGCTGTCCTCTTCTCCGAGGCCAGGGGGTACGGCATACCGGTGGTGGGCAACCTGCTGGGTAGGCGGCGCCGGCTGGCAGCAGCCCTGGGAGTGAAAGAGGAGCGTCTGGCTGAGACCTACCAAGCCCGCCGTAACAACCCCATCAAGCCGGTCATCCGAAAGCGAGCCCCCTGCCAGGAAGTGGTGATAACCAGGGGGGTAAACATTGCCCGGGCCATTCCGGTCCTCACTCATCATGCCAGGGATGTAAGCCCCTACTTTACCTGCGCCCTAACCACCGCTAAAGACCCGGATACCGGAATGCGGGGGGTGGGGCTTCATCGCATCCAGGTGAAAGACAGGGACACCATCGGCATCTTCCTGGCCACCCCTCCCCTCTCGCATATCTGGGAAAGAGCGGAAAAGAAGGGTAGGCCGATGGAATTTGCCATTGCGATTGGCATGGACCCTATCACCTTCTTTACCAGCGTAGTCCGGGCGCCACAGGGCGAGGATAAGTTCGATATAGCCGGGGGACTGGCTGGACGTCCGATAGAGCTGGTGAAGTGCAAGACTGTGGACCTGGAGGTGCCCGCCCAGGCGGAGTTTATCCTCGAGGGCGAGATGATACCCGGCCGCAGGGATACCGAGGGCCCCTTTGGTGAGTCAGACGGCTACTACTTCACCTACAACAACCCGGTTGGCAAGATCAAGGCTATTACCCACCGTAGAGATCCTATCTACCATGCGCTTATGCCCTGGACAACGGAGGAGTCGGTCCTCATGGACCTCTCCTGGGAGTTGGACACTCTGAGAGGAATCAAGGAGTCCTTCCCGATCGTCAAGCGGATGGCTCTAAGGAACCTGGGTATGATGACCGTTGTACAGGTGCAGAAGGAGAACGACGACGACGTGCCGAAGCTGCTGGAAAGCCTACTCCAGACCAGCCCCTTCACCAAGGTAGTCATAGCCGTCGATGAGGACGTCGATATCTACGATCCGTTCGAGTTGGAGTGGGCAATGGCGACCCGAAGCCAGCCCGCCCGGAGCGTCATACTGCGGGATGGCCTGCCGGGCTTCTCGCTGGACCCCTCCGCAATGGAAGGTCAGTACAGTGACGAGAAGAAGGAGTTCATCACCGTTACCTCCAAGATGGCAATTGATGCGACCAAGCCAGCGAATGACCCCCAGGGACGCTTCGAAAAGATCGATGTTCCTCCCAAAGCCAGGGCCCTGGCCGCTCGCGTGGTTAAAAAGGCGTTAGGACAGGTTTAGGAGACACCGAGGGCGTCACGCTGGCCTTTCGATTGTTGTCTGGGAGCGAACGGAGGGCTGAGCTCCCTCACCCTAACCCTCTCCCGCTGCGGTGGGCGAGGGAATAGTAAGTACTGCTCCGCTGCGGTGGGCAGGGAATGCTCGCTTGAGCGGGTTGTTCGACTGCCGTGGGCGAGAGAGCTCGCCTATGCTTGGCTCGACGCAAGAGCAACTACTTCTACTCCTGAGGGAGAGAGGTTGCCGATTTCTAACCGCTGGGAGAGCAACTACTCCTCGTCCCTCGGTCAAGGGGTTGCCTGTCCATAGCTCGCTGGGAGAGCGAGACTCCGTGTCCCTTCTGAGACAGGTTGCCTGTTCTCTGCTCGCCGCAAGAGTAAGTACTCCTTCTCCCGCCGAAAGGACAAGTACTTCTTCGCCCGCCTTAAGAGCAAGTACTCTTTCGCCCACCGCAAGAGTGAGTACTCCTTCTCCCTTGGGAGAGAGGTTGCCTGTCCTTTGTTCGCCGCAAGGGCGAGGCTCCTTTTCACTTGGGAGAGTTGTTGCCTGGTCTTTGTTCGCCGCAAGAGTGAGTACTTCTTGTCCCTCATGAGAAGGGTTGCCTGTTCTTTGCCCGCCGCAGGGGCGAGTACTCCTTCGCCCACCGCAGTGGAGCAATACTTACTATCCCCTCGCCCGCCGCAGCGGGAGAGGGTTAGGGTGAGGGAGCCCAGGAGAACCGAGCCCACCAATTCCGAGAACCTCTGAGAAGAATTCCCCAATTGGATTGTGGCTCATCCGCTAAGACCGCTCCGGTTTTGGAATCCGCAGGGGTCTGGCCCGACATCGAGGACAGACGTGCCGGCAACTTGCCGGATGCACCATTTGGCTCCGTCAGCGTCTCCATTTGTATCGGTCTCTAAATAGGTCTATAATTAGACTGAAGAGAAGACCTATGTGGAGGATTACGTGCGTCTACTAAATGCAATGAGTGCCAGCGAAGCCAAGACCAAGTTCTACGATGTCCTGACCCAGGCGACGCAGGGCAAGATCATTCATGTCATCCGGCACTCTCGCCCGGAAGCGGTAGTGATTGGGATAGACAAGTATCAGGACCTGGTGGACCGCGTAGAAGAGCTGGAGCAAACGGTCGCCGCTCTTAAGACCAAGCAGACTGTGGAGGAAGCGGCTCAAGTATAGAGCGAATGTTGACGGGTTTGCATACGGAACCCCATGGCACCGGGCAATCTGCAGGCGGGAACAAAGTTCTGGCCGCAGCGGGGCCGGGAGAGGTTAAAGAGCTAAACCCTTAACACGCGCTCGTCGCCAACCCGTTGGGTGACCTTCTCTTGGTCGAGGTGCTCCAGAAGAGCCAGCGCATACTTGCGGCTGCTGCTGAAAAGGTCTCTGACCTCTGCCACGGTTATCTTGCCGTGGGACCGCGTGTGATCGATAATGCGCTCCACCATCTGCCGGTAGGCCTGGGTCTCGAAGACGACCCCCTCCGCTACCTTGACCACTTTCCCTTCGTCAATGAGCAGGTTCATGAGGTCCGGTTCCAGGGCCTGGTCGGAAGGGGGCGAATAGGGGTTAGAGTGCAATGCGGCCAGGAAGGAATCGACTTTCGCCTGCAGGGCCGGGGCCAGTTTCACGACATACTGCGCGTGGCGCACCCAACCTTTTCCCTCGACTATGACGCCGTCCTGGGCCAGTCTCTGCAGCACGTCTGCGAGCGGCCTGGGAGGTACACCCAGCCTGCTCTTGAGCTCTTCCCTGGGCATTCCGGGGCGCAGTGGTAGCCTTCGGTGGTAATCGGCGAGGAACGACTCTACCTGGCCTTTGACCCTGATCCATCCTTGCGGCGAGATCAGATAGGTCTCGTTCTCGAGAGGACCGGACCCCAGAGCATCCAGCTTCCCCTGGGAGACAAGCCTTTCCAACGTAGCCCGGGCGTCTTGCCATGGCAGCCCGCTCTGCCGGGCCGCCTCGGCCGCAGTAGTGGGGCTTCGCTCGTCCAGGGCGCGGACCAGAAGCTCTTCGGGTGATCCCTTCTCCGCCAATTCCAGGCTCTGGATAGTTGGGCCATGGAACCGTCGGTGGCGCCGGGCGTGCAAAGCGACGATCCTGCCCCCGCCGAGGGTTTCGTTGGGCGATCTGATAATAAAATGGTCCCCCTTTGTGGGAGCCAGCGGTGCTTCCAGCCTGACCTGAGCCCAGCCGGTCTCGCCCGGGCCCAGCTCTTGCCTGTCAAGAAGCCTCACACGGCCGGGCGCCTCGCTGCTGCCGGTATGGAAGCTGACCGGGGTATTGTGCTCGACCGGACGGGGCACGTCGTCGAGTATACGCAGGCGTACGTCAATAGCTATAGTAGGCCGGAGCCAGCCCGGCGTGGTAAGTACATCGCCGCGCATAATGTCCTCCTTGGCCACGCCGGTGACATTCACGGCCACACGGCTTCCCGGGACGGCGCGATCGATTTTGTGTTTGTGGGTCTGCAGGCCCCGGACACGCGCTTTCAGCCTCCTGGGCAGCACCTCGACCTCCTGCCCCACTGAGAGGCTGCCGTCTATCAGGGTACCCGTGACCACTGTCCCGAACCCGCTGATGGTGAAGATGCGGTCCACGGGCAGACGCGGCCGGCCTAAGTCTATTCGCTCAGGGGTGGCTGCCAGGAGGCGGTCCATGGTCTCCAGCAGCTGGGGCAGGCCCTCTCTGGACACTGCCGACACGGCGACCAGGGGAGCGCCGCTCAGGCAGGTAGGCTGGAGCAACTCCTCGACGTCGGCGGTAACCAGCTCCAGCCATTCATCGTCCACCAGGTCCTTCTTGGTGATCGCCACCAGCCCGCTCTTGACCTGGAGTAGGTCCAGGATGCCCAGGTGCTCACGTGTCTGGGGCATGACCCCTTCGTCCGCTGCCACTACCAGCAGCGCCAGGTCGATTCCTCCGACACCTGCCAGCATATTCTTGATGAACCTCTCGTGGCCGGGCACGTCGACGATACTGACCTCGCGTCCACCCGGCAGCTTGAGCCAGGCGAAGCCGAGATCGATGGTCATGCCCCGGTCCTTCTCCTCTTGAAGACGGTCAGGGTCTATGCCGGTGAGGGCCTTGATGAGGGTCGACTTTCCGTGGTCTACGTGGCCGGCAGTACCTACCACGAGCATTTGTTAGCCTCCTGGGGGGTCCTAATGAAGTATAGCACAGGTAAGCGGGAGCTATCAGGCGGGTGTAATGTCTGTAACATGAGTATTGATTATGTTCCCTCTTGCCAATAAACGGGGAATCAGTATAATGTAAATAAGTAATATGTCAATAACTACATATAACCCACTGACCCGCGTGGAGTTCAGGGGAGCGGGAGGTAAGCTGCTATGTCGCTAAAATATGCCCTTCTAGGTATGCTCTCGATTCGGCCTATGTCTGGCTATGACATCAAGAAGTTCTTCGACCAGAGCGTGGGCCTGATCTGGAACGCCACCCATAGCCAGATCTACGTGCAACTGGACCAGATGGAAAATGAAGGGTTGGTAGAGAAGAGGAGCATAATCCAGGAGGGGCGCCCTAATAAGAACCTTTACCGGGCCACTGACAAGGGTTTTCGTGCCTTGCAGCAATGGTTGGCCGATCCTATCAGTACCCCAGACTACAAAGACGAGTTCATGTTACGCTTCTTCTTCTCAGACTTCCTCGACAGAGGCGTGTTGAAAGAGCATCTCCTCAAGGCCCGCCAGATGATGATGGACCGGCTGGCGGCCCTGGAAAAGGTAGCGTCCCGCAAAGTACCGCCAATGTCGAATATCACCCGTCATGCAACTCACATGGGCCAGAAATACTACCAGATGTATGTAGACTGGCTGGATGAGGGTCTTTGTTTGTTAGATAAGGGAAAGCTCTAGGTAGGGAGTCAACCATCAACTGTTTGACAGCCTAGGGTGCCGGGAATACAATCGTGACATATTCCAAATAATACCTTTGACGGGAGCCCTGAGGCCAATGAGCCAAAACAACACCGAAGATACACAGGCATTGATTGACCGGCTCCTGGCCGGTGATGCGAGAGCTCTCTCCCGCGTCATCAGCCAGGTAGAGAACCAGTCTCCGGAAAAGCCCGCCATAATGGCATCGATCTTCCCTCGTACGGGAAGAGCAATTATCGTAGGACTCACCGGTTCGCCGGGAGTTGGTAAGAGTAGCCTTACAGACCGCCTGATTGCCCATGCGAGAGACAAAGGGCTCTCAGTAGGCGTCATAGCGGTTGACCCCAGCAGCCCGTTCTCGGGTGGCGCTATCCTCGGCGATCGGATACGGATGCAGAGCCGCAGCACTGACCCTGCAGTTTTTATCCGCAGTATGGCGTCACGGGGCCATCTCGGCGGACTGTCCGTCGCCACGCGGGATGCCACGCGCATCATGGATGCCTTCGGCAAAGATGTTATTCTCATCGAGACTATTGGTGTTGGGCAGAGCGAATTAGGCATTGCCCAAGAGGCCAGGACGACCGTTCTGGTTATGGCTCCGGGAGCCGGAGACAGCGTCCAGATGATGAAGGCCGGTATTATGGAGATCGGCGACGTCTTTGTAGTGAACAAGGCCGACCGGGAGGGCGCCGACCAGACAGTCCTCGAGCTCGAGACTATGCTCATGCTCGAGTCCCACAAGAACGGCTGGACGCCGCCCGTCATCAAGACCCAGGCCACCTCCGGACAGGGAATAGAGGACTTGTGGAGTCAAATCGAGGCCCACGGGCGTTTCCTGGATGAGGGAGAGGTGGGACGTGCTCGCCGTCGAGGGCAGTTGCAGGATGAGATCGTCGAGATCCTCAGCGAGCGAATTAAGAACACGATCTGGGAGAAGACCCGTGGACAGCTCTTTGATGAGTTGCTGGATTGTGTAGAGCAAAGGGAGATGGACCCCTATACCGCTGCGGACAGGCTGTTGGGGCAGGCCCAGTAGCCAGCCTGAGGCAAGAGGACAAGAGGAGGACGGCATTGGAAGAGAAGGCCACGATCTGTGGTATCTGCCCCGGCGCCTGCGGCGTGATTGCGGAACTGGACGAGGGCAAGCTCCAGCGTATCCGGCCGATTAGCAAGGGCCATCCCGTAGGAACAGTCTGCGTGCGGGGAGTTCATGCCCCCGAGATCATATACTCGCCTGATCGCCTGAAGTATCCCATGCGCCGGGTAGGGACTAAGGGAGAGGGCAAGTTCGAGCGGGTATCCTGGGACGAGGCGCTGGACGGCATCGCCGAGAGGATGAAGCAGATCAAGGCCGAGACCGGCCCGGAATCTCTCATGTTCTATGGAGGCCGCGGCGCATTCGAGTCCTCCCTGGTAGACGCCTTCGCTCCTCCCAACATCTTCGTCCCTACCATCAACGGCGTGCTGTTCCCGTTCGGCTCGCCAAACACCACCGGCGTCAGCTCTCTGTGCTACGTTTCTTACGGTGTGCTGGCATCTGCCCCCACGCTCGGTATAGACATGCGCAGCACTTACGCGGACTATCGAAACGCCAAGGCCATCGTGTGCTGGGGAGCCAACCCGGCGACCGACTCCCCGCCGAACACGATAAAGCGCATGCTGCAGTCGCAGAAGAAGACTGGAGCCAAGATAATTGTGATTGACCCGTTGCGCTCGGAGATAGCACAGCGGGCGGATATGTATATTCCAATTCGCTCCGGAACGGATGGTGCGCTGGCTCTCTCGCTGGCCCAGGTGGTTATCGAAGAGGGTATCTACGACGAGGACTTCGCCGACAACTGGACCAAGGGCTTCCCGGAGTTTGCCAAGTACGTGCAGGACTTCCGTCCGGAGGTAGCCGAGCAGATAACCGGAGTGCCGGCATCCCAGATCCGGGAGCTGGCCCGTATCCTGGCCACCCAGGGACCGGCTGCTCTGACCATGTACACCGGCCTTGAATACTCCAACTGCGGTGTCCAGAGTATCCGGGCGGTCCTGTCCCTCTGGGCCATCACCGGCAATATCGACATACCTGGTGGCCTGATGCTCCGCCCCAAGACCGCATCGCCCTTCCAGCGCAAGGATGTCCCCCCGCCGGCGGGCCCCAAACCTATCGGCGCCGACCGCTACCCGATGTATGCGGACATGTTGAAGTCGGCCCATTTCATGGAAGCGCCACGGGCCATACTCGATGGCGATCCGTACCCCATCCGCGGGATGCTGGTGGTTGGGGCTTCCATTCTGACGTCATATCCGAATCCGGCCCTCTTCGAGAAATGTCTGGCCAAGTTAGACCTTCTGGTTGTCGCTGACCGGTTCATGACCGGCGATGCCCGGTATGCCGACTACGTGCTTCCGGCAACAACTATGTTCGAGATCGACTCGGTGATGAAATACCTGAGCGGCTTTGTGCAGCTCCGGCAGAAGGTTATTGAGCCTGTAGGCGAGGCTCGCAACGACTACCTGATACTGGCAGGCCTGGCGAAGCGCCTCGGCTATGGCGACATGTACCCCCAGACGGAAGAGGACCTGATCAAGTTCATACTCCAGGGCTCACCGCTCACTATAGACGACCTGAGGAAGAACCCGCAGGGTATGTCCTACGAAAAGCCTGCGACCGGCACCAAGAAATACGAGACCGGGCAGCTTCGCTCAGACGGCAACCCCGGGTTCGATACGCCTTCCGGCAAGGTGGAGATAGCCTCCAGCATACTCGAGAAGTACGGGTACGACCCTCTGCCTGTCTACGTGGAGCCCAGCGAGGGACCGCTGGCCAATCCGGAGATGGCCAAGAGCTACCCGCTCATCCTGAACACCGGGGCCCGCATTCAGTCGACGTTCCGGTCGCAACACATGAATATCCCCGGACTTCTGAAGCTACAGCCGGAGCCGCACTGCATAATCAACCCGGGGGACGCTGCCGCTCGTGGGATCGCCAATGGCGACAAGGTAATCGTCGAGACGGTCCGTGGCAAGGTACCTTTCACCGCAAAGGTAACGGACGCGGTCCAGCCCGGCTCGGTAGAGGTCAACGTGGGTGGAGGCAGTCCCCTGCCCCCGCCGGCATGGCGGGAGGCTAACGCCAACTACCTGACAGATCCGGACAACCGGGACCCGATCTCCGGCTTCCCGGTCCTGAAGGCCCTGCTCTGCGAGGTATGCAAGGCGTAGGCGCCTCTCCCGACAAGTCGCAGACCGGACAGTTAATTAGATCAACAAGACAGGCGAGGCTGAAAAGCCTCGCCTGTTCGTAACAAAAGCCAGCTTCTTCGAGCTTAGCTTGCCTGATCGTAGCTAGCCCAATCATAGCACGCCCGTTGATCGTCATTGCGAGCTTTGGCAGGCAGCCTGGGGCTGCGGGAGAAATGGAATGACATGCCTGCGTGCGAGGGCTAGTGCTTCGGGGTATGCTTTAGTGGTGCGTTGGGTAGAAGAAGGCCGTTT
>Ga0082335_1002119_pt1 | contig 38324 bp, 26 predicted proteins | sample Subgrocontami58m_FD_72375 | JGI IMG/M metagenome (GOLD analysis project Ga0082335, IMG submission 72375) | Subsurface groundwater microbial communities from S. Glens Falls, New York, USA - GMW37 contaminated, 5.8 m (SPADES assembly) (version 2) ...
CAGCAGAGGAAGAAATCCACCAAGCCGCTTTTCCCCGGCTACGTGTTTGCGCAGGTGCCGGTGGAGAGAAAGGCGCGGATCTACCAGCAGGATCTGCTGGCCCGCGCGATCATCGTCGAGGACGTGCCGAAGTTTCTCCGGCAACTCGCGGACGTGAAGACGATCGTCGCGTCCGGGCTCGAGCTCAGCGTGATGCCGCTCCTCACCAAAGGCCGCCGCGTGAAGCTCGTCGGCGGACCGTTGCACGGACTGGAAGGCTTCGTCGACAACCCGGCGAATCCGCAGGGCATCGTGATCTCCGTCGACGTGCTGCAACAGGGGTTGCTGGTGAAGGTGCCCGCGGAGAATCTGCAGCCGCTGCCGTAGCGGCGCCTGGTTCGTATCGCCCACCGCTCCGGCCAGGACCGTGTCGCGCAGCGGACGCACCGCGTTGCCGGGTCTACCTCGATTCTACGATGGTGATCGGAGCATGACGTAAACCGACCCGCCGCCCAGCAGCGCGGCCCGGAGCAGCGCGATGCCGGGTCGCGCGAACCAGCCCGCCCCGCCGGTGCCGAGGCACCCGCAGTTCAGGTCCAGGCCGCGGATCACCGCCTGCGCCAGCATCACGACGAAGATGGCGCAGAGCGCCGTCACGAGCGGGCGCACCGTCTCCGGCCAGCGGTTCACGAGCAGGCCGAAGCCGCAGAGCACTTCGAGCCAGGGCAGCCAAACCGTGACGAGCCGCAACAGCATCTCCGGCAGCGGAACGCGGTAGCTCAACAGGTCCGCGAAGAAGGCGGCCGGATGGAGCAGCTTCATCGCGCCGGCGATCACGAACACCACGGCGATCGCAATCCGGCAGAGCGTGGACAACCGCGGCAGCGACATCGTCAGCGCGGCAGCGTGCGAAACACCGGCAGCGGCGCCGGAAACATCACGCGTTCGGTGCGCAGCCAGTCGCCGGCCAGCGCCAGCGCGAGCGAGACCAGCAGGAGCGTCGCCAGCCGGCCAATCCGCACCGCACGAAGGCTCGCCAGCAAACGGGCGCGCAGCGAGCCGGCCGTCACGGGGACTTTGCCAGCTCGTCGAAGATCCGCTGGAAGTATTCGGCCGACTGGAACCCGCGGACCACCGTCTCCGTGCGCGTGCCGCCGGCCCGCAGCTTGCGCACGATGAACGTCGGCGTGCCTTGCACTTTCAGCAGCCGGTATTCGTCGAAGTCGCGCGCGACGAGCATGCGCGGCTCGCGCTGCTGCAGGCAGACGCCGAGTTCGTTGGAGTCGATCGCCGAATTCTGCGCGACAAGATCGTTGAGGAAGGTCGGCGGCTTGTGGCTGATCGTCATCAGGAAATCCAGCGTCTCCCAGAATTTGCCCTGGCGGTCGACGCACCGGCCGATGGTGAAAATCCGTCCGCTCTGCTCGGCGGCATCGTCGGACGCCGGCACGATGAACCACTGCACCTGGCCGTTCTTCACGTAGCGCTCGTACAAATCCGGAAACACGCGCCGGTGAAACTCCTGGCAGTGACTGCACTTGTAGCTGCCGAATTCGACCACGACGATGGGCGCGTTCGTCGAACCCAGGCTCGGCCGTTCGCGCACGGCGAACGGCGCGCCCAGCCGCGGATCGCACGCTTCGTCTCGTGCGGGCGGACCGGCCCGCGCGACCATGCCGCTCAGCGCCAACGCCGCGAGGAGGATGAGAGGGGCCCGCTGCATGAGGAACAGCGCGGCCGAGCGAAAACCCGGCCGCACGCGATGGCAATGCTGTTGGCTTACCTGCCCTTGAAGGAGTACGTCGCCATCACGTAGACGAAGCGGCCGCGGACGTCCGTGTAGCTGAGATCGTAGCCACCGACGAAACCCGCGCCGTAGTTCGTGTACGGCGGATCGCGGTCGAGGAGATTCTTCGCTCCGACGGTGAGCCGGAGCCGCTTGATGCCGCTGTAGCTGAGCTGCGCGTCGTAGGTCTCGTAGGGCGAGACGCGGCGCGGCACAGGCGTGTTGGCCGGCGTTTGCAGGCTCGTGCGCAGGTCGTGGTAGCCGACCTGGTAGTTCTGTCCGAGGCTCGCGGCCCACAGGCCGCGCTGCCAGCTCAGGTTGAGGTGATGGCGCCACCGCAAGGCCACGCCGATGCCGAGCGCCGCAGGCTGGTTGATCGCGTTGGAAAAGCTGCCGTTCAGGTTCTGTTGATCGTAGCGCGTGAGGTAAGTGCCGTAGCCGCGCAGCGCGAGTTTGTTGCCTTGAAAGGCCGCGCGCGCCGCCGCCTCGACGTCGAAGCCATCCAGATTGGTGCGTCCGAGGTTCGTCAGGTTCTGGTCGATGCCGAGGATCGGCCCCACGCCGCTCGCGTTGCCGTCGGGCGCGCCACGGTGAACGTAGCTCGCATAGGTCACCGGGTCGGCCAGAATCGTCGCGGTCGAGACGCCGGTGCGGATGATGTCTTTGATTTCGATCCGGAAATAATCGACCGTCAGCGAATAGTTCTTCAGCGGCTCGAAAGTCACGCCGACGCTCTTGGAGAGCGACTTTTCCGGCTGCAGGTTCGGGTTGCCGCCGCCGAGGGTGACGAACTGCGTGCTGCAATCGATGATGCCGGTGGTACCGGGCGGACAGCGAACGAGATCGCGGCTGCCGTTCGTCGTGATGCCGCGCGCCTGCGGCTGGAATTGGTCGAAGAGTGTCGGCGAGCGAAACCCGGTGCCGATCGCGCCGCGCAGCAGGAGTTGCTGAAACGGCTGGTAGCGGAGCGAGGCCTTCGGGTTCGTCGTTTCCCCCGTGCGCTTGTAGGCGTCGTAGCGCACCGCGCCGTCGAGCTCGAGTTTTCGGATCACCGGCACGCTCACCTCAGAATAGGCGGAGCCGACCCAGCGCGAGGCGCTCGTCGGCACGCCGGCCGCGCCGAAGCCGGAAACCTGGAAATTGCGATTCGCCGCCGACGGGTCGATGTCGAGCTTTTCGCGCCGGTATTCGCCGCCGATCGCGAAGTTGATCATCCCGGCGGGCAGCCTGAAAAGCTCGCGCGTTGCCTTGCCGTTCACGCCCTCGAGCGTCGTCGTGACGGTCGTGAAGACGCCGTTGTAGTTGCTGTCCATCGCCGCCTTCAGCGCGTTGGCATCGGTGGTGGGGCCGAAGGGATTGATCACGCCGCTGTTGACCAGCGGCAGGTATTTGTCGAACAGCGCCCAGCCCTGCTTCAGGGTGCTTTGGATGCGATTTCGGCTGTAAAGAAAACCGCCGTCGTAATCCCAGCCGGTGACCAGTCCGCGCAGGCCGGCGACGAACCGGTAGTTGGTTTCGAGATCCTCGGTCTGCCGCACGCCGGTCGGAATCGAGCGGAACAGCAGCACGAGCGGCTGGCCGGTGAGGCCGTTCGAATTCGCCCACGCCGTCGGATAGTACGGGCTCGAGGGCGGGAGCAGCGCCCACGCCGAGCCGATGAGACTGCGGAGCTGCGGAAACTGCGGGTACTGCGTGTTCAGCAGATTCGTGAGCGTCGCAATGTAGGGCGCGCCGGCGGGCAGCGCCGAGCCGTTGATCAGCACGTGCTGCGTCGTGTTGAGTGTCTTGTTCCGCGTGTACATCGGCTCGGCGTAGAGCTCCAGTTGTGACGACGCCTTATAGCGGCCGCTCGCATTGAGGTTGAGCAGCTTGCCGTCGGGCTGCAGCGCGATGTACGGCGCGTTGTCGTAACGGCAAAGCCCGGGGCTCAGCGTGGACGTGAGCGAATAAGGCGCGCAGTTCGGATAGTTCGGGCTCGCGAGCGTGCCGTTGTTCAGGCGGACGTTCGACGGAAATGAAGTCGTGCTCGTCTTGTCGAGCCGGCTCCCGACGTCGATATTGCGGGCGAACGTGCGCCGGTCGCCGAAGATCGGCTGCACCTGCGCGTAGCTCGCGCCGAGCGTCACGCTGTAGTGATCGGTGTTCACGTCGCCGACTCCGGTGAAGACGGATATCCGGTGCTCGGTGCCGCCGCCCTGCCGCGTGGGCGTACCGATGGTCGTGCTGAATTCCGCGCCGGAAAACTGGCGCTTCAGGATGAAGTTCACCACGCCGGCGACCGCGTCGCTGCCGTAGATGGCCGACGCGCCGTCCTTCAGCACCTCCACGCGATCGATGGCGGCGAGCGGGATGCTGGCGATGTCGACCGCGCCGTTGCCGCCCGCAGGCGCGCTGCGGCGGCCGTTGATCAGCACGAGCGTGCGGCCGGAGCCGAGTCCGCGCAGGGAAATCAGCGACACCGAGCCGTTGCCGCCCTGGCCGCCGCCCGCGCCGGTGTTGGCAACCTCGGTCGCACCGAGCGTAGCCGTCACGGTGATCGTTTTGATCAACTGCTCGGCATTCGACACGCCGGTGCTGGTGATGTCATCGGCCGTCAACGTCAGCACGGGCAGCGCGGTCTGCGCATCGATGCGCTTGATCGACGAGCCCGTCACCTCGAATGCCTCGAGTTGGACGAGCGGTTGGGCGGAGGAAAGGGATGCGCGCCACAAGCGGGCAATGCAGCACGATGGCTGCCAGCCGCTGACGCCTGAGTTGCGCGGGCGCTGCGGGGCGGCGGCGCGGGCAAACCGCCGCAATGTGGCTCGCCGCATCCCGCCGCGCATCGACAAGATCGTAACAGGACTGTTACGCCGTCGACGGAGGTGCCCTGTTCGTCAGGGCGGTGTCATTCTGGCGGTCGACGCAGTCGAACAAACACACCCCGCCCTTCCGGGCACCCCTCTTTTTAGAGGGGATTTCAAGAACGTACCTCGACGCAGCCATCTTGAAGATCCCCTCTATCAAGAGGGGTGGCGCGCAGCGCCGGGGTGTGTTGGTCCGAAGACCACGTGGTCCGCAATGCCTCCGGAGGTCGTCCCTCTGAAACCGGAGAATGGCACCGCCTGCCACGTCCGTGCCGCTCACCGAGGAAAATAGCTTGTCTCCGGTTGCGCACGGTCGACGCTACAGAAACCCCCTCAGCCGGCGGCGTTCTCGCCGCAGGCAAAACACCACCCCCTCGCCCGACTCGGGCGCGCCAGGTCGCAAGCTGCAGCCATGACCTGGCGCGTTTCGCCGGGCCGCTTGCCATGAAATACCTCCCGCTGCGTCCTGGTTTCCTCGCCCGCGTCCTCGCGTTCGTCATTGCCGCCGGCCTCTTCGCCCCGCCGTCCTTCGCCCAGGGCACCGCGACCGCCACCCTCGAAGGCCGCGTGCTGAACACGCGCAACGGCGAATACCTGGAGAACGCACGCGTCACGATCGAGGGCACCTCGCTCGCGGCGTTCACCGATGCGACCGGAGAGTTTCGCATCAACAATATTCCCCCGGGCGTCACCAAGGTGCGCGTGTTCTTCACCGGGCTGGACGTGCAAATGGCCACCGTGGAAATGCGGCCCGGCGCGATCGTGCAGCGTGATTTCGCGCTCGAAGCGGTGCAGCGCGGCGCGGGCGCGCGCGAGGGCGTGGTCAAGCTCGACGACTTCGTCGTCGCCGCCTCCCGCGAGATGGACGGCGCGGCGATCGCGATCAACGAGCAGCGGTTCGCCGCCAACATCCGCAACGTCGTCGCGGCCGACGAATTCGGGCAGGTGTCGGACGGGAATGTCGGCGAGTTCCTCAAGTTTCTGCCGGGGATGTCGATCAACTCCGTCGGCGGCGAGGCACGCACGTTCATGCTGAACGGCGTGCCGCCGAACAACGTGCCGATCTCGGTTGGCGGTTTCGACCTCGCGAGCGCCGCCGGCTCCAGCACGTCGCGCCGCGTCGAGGTGGATCAGGTTTCGCTCAACAACATCGCGCGGATCGAAGTGCTCCACTCGCCGACGCCCGAGTCGCCCGGCATGGCGCTGGCCGGCTCGGTGAACATGGTCCCGCGCAGCGCATTCGATCGCCAGCGGCCGGTGTTCAACGGCAGCGTGTACCTGCTGATGCGCGACAACGCGCGCGACTTCCAGGAGACGCCCGGACCGATGAAGGGCAAGATGCGGAAAGTCTTCCCGGGGCTGGATTTTTCCTGGGTCGTGCCGGTGAACAACCGGTTCGGCTTCACCGTTTCGGGCGGCACCAGCACGCTCTACACGCCGCTGGACAACATCCAGAACACCTGGCGCGGCAACACCGCCGCCACCAGCACGCCGAGCGCGACCGGGGTGCAGGGCGCGTTCCCCGACACCACGGCCGACCGCCCGTACCTCTCGGAATTCCAGCTCCGCACCGGCGGCAAGGTCAGCAAGCGCTCCTCCGCCGGCGTGACGATCGACTACAAATTCGCGCGCAACGACCGCGTGTCGGTGGGTTTTCAATACGCTTATTCCGACAAGCCGTTTGCCTACCGCTATCTCACCTTCTCGCCCACGCGCGTGCTGCCGGGCGAGTTCGGGCCGACTTTCACCCACGGCGTGCCCGGCGCCGGCGAGGTTCGGCTCGACAACCAGTACCGGCAGAAGGCCGGCGCGACCTACATGCCGACGCTCGTCTGGCGCCACACGGGCCCGGTCTGGAAATCCGAGGCCGGCGCGGGCTACTCGCACTCGACGAACATCTACAGCGACATGGACAAGGGCTATTTCAGCCAGAGTCGCGCGCGCCGAACCGGCCTGACCGTGTCGTTCGACGACAACTTCTACCTGCGCCCGCGACGCATCACCGTGACCGACGCCGCGGGCAGCCCGGTCGATCCCTACAATATCAACAGCTACGTGCTCGCGACGAGCAACGGCGACATGCTCAACACGACCGACGTCCGCCGCAGCGCCTACGCGAACCTGCAGCGCGATTTGGACATCCGCGGCGTTCCGGCGACGCTCAAGAGCGGGATCGATGTGCGGAATTCGATGCGCGACAACCGCTCCTACTCGCCGTCGTTCTCGTTCGTCGGCGCCGACCACCGGGCCACCACCACTCCGCTCGATCCGGCGGGGAGCGATGACCGCGCCGCGGCGGTGTTCGATCCGGTAATCTCGCAAGGCGGGGCGGGCTTCGGCTTCCCGCCATTCAATCGGATCAGCAACTATGCGTATTTCGATCTCTACCGGGCGCACGCCGATTATTTCAACGTCGACCGCAACGGCGAGTACCGCTCCACCGTGAGCAGCTCGAAGCACGCGGCGGAGACGATTTCGTCGGGATATATCCGGGCCGACGTCGCGTTCTTCCAGCGCCGGCTGCGGCTGGTCGGCGGCGTGCGCGCGGAACAGACGAATGTCGAGGCCGAGGGTCCGCTCACCGATCAGACGCGGAATTTCCAGCGCGACGCCGGCGGCCGCGTCATCGACGGCAATCCCGGCCAGCCCGGCGTCCAACCGGTGTTGATCGTCCCAACCTCGAACACGCTCGGCGTGTCGCAGTTGACGTTCATCGATCGCGGGCTGCGCGCGGAGAAGGAATACCTGCGCTGGTTCCCCAGCCTCAATGCCAGCTTCAACGTGCGGGAAAACCTCGTGGCTCGCGCCGCGTATTACACGTCCGTCGGCCGCCCGGATTACAACCAGTATGCCGGCGGGCTGACGTTGCCCGATACGGAGAATCCACCGAGCACGAACAACCGGATCTCGGTCAACAACGTCGCGATCAAGGCCTGGAGCGCGCGCACGGCGAAGGTGCGGCTCGAGTATTATTTCGACCGCGTCGGCCAGGTCTCGGTCGGCGCGTTCCGCCGCGACTTCAAGAATTTCTTCGGGAACACCGTGTTCAACGCCACGCCGGAATTCCTCGAACTCTACGGCCTCGATCCCGCGATCTACGATCCCTACGACGTTTCGACGCAGCACAACATCACCAGCACCGTGCGGATGACCGGGCTGGAATTCGACTACAAGCAGGCGCTGACTTTCCTGCCGCGCTGGGCGCGCGGCGTGCAGGTGTTCGCCAACGCCAGCGCGCTCCGCGCCACCGGCGACGCCACCGCAAACTTCAATGGCTTCGTACCGCGGGTCTACAACTGGGGCGTGAGCCTGTCGCGGGAACGCTTCAACCTGCGCGCCAACTGGAATTATCGCGGGCTGTCGCGCAACGGCGTGGTGACGGGGCGCAGCATCGAGCCCGGCACGTATTCCTACATGTCGAAGGTGCTGAACCTCGAGGTCTCGGGCGAGTATTGGCTGCGCAAGCGCCTCGCGGTCTTCTTCACGAGCCGCAACCTGCTCGCCGCGCCCGACGACACGAAGATCTACGGGCCCAGCACCCCGCTCGTCGCGCGTTTCCGCGAGCGCAACGAAATCGCCGCAATGTGGACGGTGGGCATGAAGGGCACGTTCTAGCGAGGCTTCCCCTCAGACCAAGGACCAGGGACCAGAGACCAAGGACTCAAAGCCAAGACGCGTTTTCGAAAACTTGGCCTGTTCACAACGTCTTTCGCCCGTTCAGGACCACGTTCCCTGAGCGCCCGCGACGCCGACTCCCGGCGGCCAGCGGCGAACCCGGCGCGCGCGGGTCACCGCACGACCGTCCAGAGCCACGCGCCAACATGGAGTGTCGCGCACGCGGCGAGTGCGGCGGCGAGATCGTCGGCGACCACGCCCCAGCCCGCCGGCAGCCGCTGGAGCGAAGCGATGCCGAAGGGCTTCAGGATGTCGTACAGCCGAAACAGGGCGAAACCGCCGAGGAGCAGCGCCCAGCTTGGCGCCGCGCCCTCCAGCAATCGCCAGCCGAGAAAACACAGCGGCATCGCCACAAATTCGTCGAGCACAACCTGACCCGGATCGGTCTGGCGCAGCCGCACCTCGGCTTCGCCGCAGAACGCGACGGCCACGTACCCGCCGATGGCCGTGGCGACGAGGACCGCCGCCACGCTCGCCCGCTGGAAGAACACCGCGAAGTAGAGCAGCCCCGCGAGCGATCCCCACGTGCCCGGCGCCGGAAGCTTGCGGCCGATCGGCCCCAACGTGGCGCAGCCGACGACCAACTTCGTGGGCAGGGGCCGGGGCCACGCAGGCTGCGACAATCGCATGGGGGCAGGCCGGCCAGGGCGGCCTACTTCAGCAACACGTGTCCGTGTTGGCGAAAATACGAGAAGCCCGACGTGATCGTCAGCACGGCGGACAACGCATACAGCGCCATGCCAACCATCCGCACACCGATGCCCCCGGGGCGATCATCGCCCGCAAACTGAAAATCGTTGATCAGCATCCGTGCGCCGATCAGCCAGCCAATCGCGTTCAGTTGCACGAACGTCTTCACCTTGCCGCCGGTATCGGCCTCGACCACGAGCCCTTTGGTCGCCGTCGCCATGCGCAGGCCGGAGATCGCGAACTCCCGGCACAGGATGCAGAGCAGGAGCCCCATCGCGATGATGTCGTGGCCCATGAAGTTCTCCTTGTCGTTGACCAGGGCAATCATCAGCCCGATCACCATGACCTTGTCGATCACCGCGTCCATGAACCGGCCAAACGAGGACACCTCGCCGCGCTCCCGCGCGATCTTGCCATCGAGCCAGTCGGTCAGCGCCGCGGCGATGAACAGCCAGAATGCCGCCGTGGCCGCATATGGAAAATCCGCATACATCAACCCGACCACGATGAACATCAATGGCACACGCGAGATGGTGAGGATGTTCGGCAGATTCATGCGGGCGCCCGAGCAAATCACGCGCCGCCGCGCCGAAGGCAACCAAAGACTAGGTCTCTCGTCTCGGGTCTCTCGTCTCGGGCCTCCAATCAACATTAGGCTTGGGTCCTTGGTCTTTGGTCCTTGGTCTTTGGTTCTTCGTCATCCGCCTGCTCATGCGCCATTGCATTTACCCCGGGACTTTCGACCCGATCACCTACGGGCACCTCGACGTGCTGGCGCGGGCCGCGAAGCTCTTCGACCGCGTCACCGTCGCCGTCGCTGACAGCTCGGGCAAGGCGCCGCTGTTCACGTCGGAACAGCGGCTGGAGATGATTGCCCCAAACGTCGCCTCCTGGCCGCACGTGACGGTGACGACCTTCCGCGGGCTGCTCGTCGAGTTTTGCATGGAGCAGAAGGCCGACGCGATTATTCGCGGGCTGCGTGCGTTGTCGGACTTCGAGTTCGAGTTCAACATGGCCCTGATGAACCGGCACCTCGAGCCGGAGCTGGAGACGCTCTTCGTGATGCCAAACGAGCAGTTCAGCTACACCAGTTCCACCCTGGTGAAACAGGTGGCGAAGTTCGGCGGCGACGTGACGCACTTCGTGCCCCCGAACGTCGGCGACGCATTGAAGGCGGCGTTCCGGGCCGGCGCCCGGTTGGCGGAAGACGGCCGCTGACCCGCCATGGCTCCGGACCGCGCCAAATTCCATTGCCCGCCGAGGGCGCGAATCGACGCGAATCAACTCCCGCCCGCGAACCGGGCCGGGCCGATCCACGCCCGCCGGCCCCTTCCCTGCGGGACGCTGGCGGCAGGCGAGTTACAGGTGACTCACCGGTGTGTTTTCCCGTCGCAAACCGCGGCAGGAACCGGAAATAATTCCGTCACCTTTCCCCGATCCCTGCGTCTTTGCCGACCGCGCCACAGCACGACCGCCGAGGCTTTCCCGCCTGCGGCCTGATCTTGTTTGCGCGATTCACTTTTTTCATCTCCTCCCACAGTCATGGCCAAATCGAAAAGCTACGGTGGTCTCATCGTTCTCCTGGTCGTTGTCGCCGCAGCAGCTGGCGGCGGCTGGTACTACTTCCGCGCCAGGTCGGACGTAAAACCGGAGTTCCAGACCAGCAAGGTCGCGCGCGGCGATATCACGCAAGTCGTCACGGCGACCGGCGATTTGCAGCCGGTGGTGACCGTTGACGTCGGCGCGCAGGTGTCCGGTCAGATCAAGGAGGTCATGGTCGACTTCAATTCCAAGGTGAAGATGGGCGACGTGCTGGCGAAAATCGATGAGTCGACACCCATCCAGCGGCTGCGCCAGGCCGAAGCGGATTTGAAGTCCGCCGAAGCCAACAACCAGCTGATTCAGATCAACGCCGATCGAACCAAGGAGCTCTTTCAGAAGAAACTCGTTTCGCAGCAGGAACTCGACAGCATCAACGCCCAGCTCGCGCAGTCGAACGCCACGCTGCTGACGCGCAAGGCCGCGGTCGAAAACGCGAGGCTCGATCTCGAGCGCACGGTGATCACCGCGCCGATCGACGGCATGGTGCTCGACCGAAAAACCGACAAAGGCCGGACGGTCAACGCGAGCATGAACGCGCCGACCCTGTTCACCCTGGTCAACGACCTCAGCAAGATGCAGATCAACGCCGCGGTCGCCGAAGCCGACGTCGGCAGCATCAACGAAGGTCAGGAAGTGAAATTCACCGTCGACGCGTTCCCGAACCGCACCTTCGCCGGCGTGGTCCGGATGGTGCGCAACGCGGCCACGACGCAGCAGAGCGTCGTATCGTATGCGACGATCATCGATGTCACCAATGAAGACCTGAAGCTGAAGCCCGGGATGACGGCCAACGTCTCCATCATCGTGCAGTCGCGGCCGAACGTGGTGAAAGTCGCCAACGGTGCGCTGCGCGTGCGGGTACCGCCGGATTTGCTGCCGAAAACGACCGCGACCGAGGGCAAAGGCGGCATGATCGCCAAGGGCGACAAGTCCGGCAGTGCGACCATGACCGACGACGAACGGATGCGTGCCACGATGGAGATCATGCGCGCGATCGGTTTCGAGCGCGGCACGCCCGCCAGTCCTGAGCAGATCGAGAAGGCGAAATCGCTGGCCAAGGAAAAGGGTCTCGATCCCGACTTGATCGCGGCCCGACTCGCGATGCCCGGCGGCCGCAAGCGCGGCGACGGCGGCGGCGGCGGCGGCGGCGGGAGTGGCGGCGGACGGCGCGGACCGTCGGGCCCCGGCGGCAGCGGCGAGCGCGGCTTCAACAACACCATCATAACGCGGACACTTTACCGGATTCCGGACCCGACCGCGAAAGAGAAGAAACTCGAGCCGGTGTCAGTGCGGCTCGGCATTTCCGACGGTTTTTCAACCGAGGTCCTCGAGGGCCTCAACGACGGAGACACGGTGCTGACCGGCATCACGATACCCGGCGCGGCCGCCGCAGCGACCGCGGCGCAGGGAGGCATGAGCAGTCCCTTCCAAGGCGGCCGCGGGTTCCCGGGCGGCGGACGGACGCGTTAATTCGGTCGAACCCCGCCTGCCCACATGGCTCCCGTTGTCCAAATCAAGGACATCCACAAAATCTACGAATCCGGCGAAGTGCCAGTGCATGCCGTCCGCGGCGTAACGCTCGATATCCAGAAAGGCGAATTCGTCGCCCTGATGGGTGCGAGCGGCTCGGGCAAGTCGACGCTGATGAACTTGCTCGGCTGCCTCGATCGCCCGACGCGCGGCAGTTATTACCTCGATGGCATCGACGTTTCCGGGCTCGAGAAGAACGAACTCGCCGACATCCGAAACCAGAAACTCGGCTTCGTCTTCCAGGGCTTCAACCTCCTCGCCCGCACCACGGCGCTCGAAAACGTCGAGCTCCCGATGATGTACGGCCGGAGTCGCCGGCATTCCGGCGCGCAGATCCGCGATCGCGCGATGCACTGCCTCGACATCGTGGGCCTCGCCAACCGCGCCGATCACTTTCCGAACCAGCTTTCCGGCGGACAGCAGCAACGCGTCGCCATCGCCCGCGGGCTGGTGAACGAGCCGCAGGTGCTCCTGGCGGACGAACCGACGGGCAATCTCGACTCCCGGACTTCGATCGACGTCATGGGCGTTTTCCAGAGACTCAATGAGGAGGGCATCACGCTCGTCATGGTGACCCACGAGCTCGACATCGCCCGTTTCTGCCGGCGCAACCTGATCCTGCGCGACGGCGTGGTGGTCCGCGATGAGCCTGTGCAGAACCGCAGCATCGCCGCCCACGAACTCTCGCGCTTGAAGGAAGCCGAAGCCGCGGCGAAGTTGATCGCCGGCCCTCCCGCCTAGCCATGCGTTTCACGAACATCTTCCTCGTCGCCCTGCGCGCGCTGCGCCGCAACACCATGCGGTCGATCCTCACGGCGCTCGGCATCATCATCGGCATTGGTGCCGTGATCACCATCGTCAGCATGGGCAACGGCGCCAAGGCGCGCGTCGAGGCGCAGGTCGCCGCCCTCGGCCAGAACATCATCACCGTTTACCCCGGCAGCTTCAGTTCCGGCGGCATGCGCAGCGGATTCGGTTTCTCGCAGACGCTCACCACCGAGGACGCGGACGCCATTGCGGCCGAAGTGCAGGACATCGACGGCGTCAGCCCCGAAGTTCGCGACCGCAATCAGGTGCTCGCGAACGGGCTCAACTGGAACACCCAGGTCAACGGCGAGTCGCCGGATTACCCGTACATCAAGAACTGGAATATCGTGCAGGGAGCGATGTTCACGGACCAGGATGTGAAGTCGCTCGCGAAGGTGGCGGTGCTCGGCAAGACGGTCGTCGATCAGCTTTTCCCGAACGAAGATCCCGTGGGGCAGACGCTGCGGATCCGCAACCTGCCGTTCCGGATCGTCGGCGTCCTCGATGTGAAGGGCTTCAGCCTGTTCGGCTCGGATCAGGATGACGTCGTCATCATTCCCTACACCTCGCACATGAAACGCGTTTCGCGACGCACGAGCATTTCCTCGATCCTCGTGCAGGCCACCGAGCCCGAGAAACTGGATCTCGTGAAGCAGCGGATCGAGGATCTGCTGACCCAGCGCCGCAAGGGCCGCGAGCCGGATTTCACCGTCCGCACACAGGAGGAAATCGCGAATGTCGCCACGGAACAGTCGAAGACCATGACGCTGCTGCTGGGCGGCATCGCCATCGTCTCGCTGGTCGTCGGCGGCATCGGCGTGATGAACATCATGCTGGTGTCGGTCACCGAGCGCACGCGGGAAATCGGCATCCGGCTGGCGATCGGCGCGCATGGCCGCGATGTGCTCCTGCAGTTCCTGATCGAGGCCATTCTGCTGACGGTGCTCGGCGGCGTGCTGGGTATTCTGTGCGGCATTGGCGCCTCGGAGTTCGCGTCGTATTATTTCGGACTGCCGACGCTGATCTCACCGCTTTCCATCGTGCTGGCCGTGGCGGTCAGCACGGTGATCGGCATTTTCTTCGGGTTCTACCCCGCCAAGAAGGCCGCCGAGCTCGATCCGATCGACGCGCTGCGCTACGAATAGGTTTTCGCTGCGCGAAAACCTAATTGCTTCAGGCAAAGCCTTGAGACTTTGTGGCAACGTGCCGCGCGCGTTCGTCGCAGCCTTGCTCTTGCTTCCCACTCTGGGTTTTTGCGCAGCAAAAACCTCCCACCTGGACTTCCGCCGCGAGGCGCAGTCGGCTTATCAACGCAAGGATTACCCGGCGGCGCTCGCCGCCGTCACCGCGGCGCTGCAACTGCGTCCGGATTCGCCGCGGTACCATTACATTCGCGCCTCCTTGCTGGCGCTGACCGGCGACGAACGCAGCGCTTTGGCGGAGCTCGGCACGGTCGCGGACTTCGGCGTCATCCTGCCGCTACAGGGCGATCCCGACTTCGCGCGATTACAGGGCCAGCCGGGGTTTTTGCGGCTGCTCCAGCGCTTCGCGGAGAACGCGCAACCCCGCGGCGAGGCGGAGGTCGTGGCGGAATTACCCGGCCGCACCGGCATCATCGAAGGCATCGCGTTTCGCGAGCGGACCGGCGACCTGTTTCTGGGCGACGTTCACGACCGCTGCGTTTGGCGCCGCGATCGCGATGGGCGCGTGACACGCTTCACCGTCGACGACGAGGAACTTTTCGGCGTGTTCGGCCTGGCGGTCGACGAGGCCCGCAACACGCTGTGGGCCGCCACGGCCGCGTTGCCGGAAATGCGGGACTACGATCGCGAGGTCAAAGGTTTCGCCGCGCTCGCGGAATTCGATCTCACGACCGCCGAACTCCGCCGCGTGGTGGCCGTGCCGGTCGATGGCCGCGACCACGCGCTCGGTGATCTCGTCCTGGGACCGGATGGCACGGTTTACGCCAGCGACAGCAAGGCGCCCGCCATCTGGCAGCTTTCCCCCGGCGCCGAGGAGCTGGAAAAAACGGTCGAGTCGCCCGTCTTCAACTCGCTGCAAGGCATGGCGCTTTTCCAGCGCACGCTCGTGGTGGCGGACTACTCGAACGGACTGATGACGGTGGACCTCGCCACGCGCAACATCGCCGCGCTGCTCCCGCCGGAGAAAACCACGCTGCTGGGGCTGGACGGTGTCGTCGCCGTGCCCGGCGGCATCGTGGCCACGCAAAACGGCGTCGAGCCGCAACGCGTCCTGCGCATCACGTTTTCGCGCGAAGTCGACCGTGTCACCGACGTGGCGATCCTTGCGTCGAGCCTGCCCCAGCTGAACGACCTGACACTCATGACGCTGGTGAATGGACGGCCGACCTGGATCGCCGGCGCAGGCTGGGACGGGTTCGATCCGGCGAAAGCGAAACAGCCGGCCGGGCATACCGTGCGCATTTTCCAGGCAAGCCTGCCGTAGCTCGCGATGCTCCGCGTCACGCTTTCGCTCCTCGCCGCGATGGCCGCGCTCCGCGCGGAATCGGCCCTCGATTCGGCGCGCGCGCTCGTGCAACAGCACAAATACGTCGAGGCGCGCGCCGTGCTCGAGCGCATCCTGGCCACCGAACCGGCGAATGCCGCCGCATGCCACGAGTTGGGGCTCGTGCTCCGAAAACGCAGCGATACGCCCGCCTACGAAGAAGCGGTGAAATGGCTGGCCAGGGCCGCCGAGCTCGAGCCCATGAACCCGGAATACCTCGCCGATTTTGGCGGGACCTCGCTGCAACTCGCCAGCCGGACGAACTCGCCGTCGGCCGCGACGAAGGGCCGCGACGCGATGGAGAAGGCCGTGCGGCTGAAGCCCGACTACATCGAGGCCCACGAGGGGCTCTTCCAGTTCTACCAACGCGCACCCTGGCCGCTCGGCAGCGGCGCGAAAGCCGCCGCGCATCTGGAGGCGATTCGCCGGCTCGACCCCGAGCGCGCGACCATCCTCGGCGTGACCGCGAAGATCAACGCGAAGGAATTCGCCGCGGCGTTCGAGCTTTGCGAGGCTGTGCTCGCGAAGCATCCGCACGATTACGTCGCGCTCTACAACTATGGCCGCACCGCGGCCTTCGCGGGCACGAATCTGCCGGCCGGCCTCGCGCGCCTGAACGAATGCCTCACGCTCGAACCGCCGAGTCCGGCCTCGCCTGGCCACAGCTACGTGTGGCTGCGGATCGGCAGCATCCAGCAGCAGCTCAATCACCCGGAGCAGGCGCGCGCCGCCTTTGCCACCGCGGTGAAACTGGATCCCGGCAACAAGCTCGCCGCGGACGCCCTCGCCAAGTCGAAGTAGCCCCGCCCGCTGGCACCACTTCGTTGGGTGCCGCCCAAAAATTGGCTGATCTGTAGTGTAACGTAATACGTTACACTCCCCGTGAAAACGAGTGACCGTTTGAGCCGCGACTTGACGAAGAGATGCTCGCAGCGGTCGAGGTGACGAGACCGTTGCTGGCGGCGACGTCAGTCCCGTGACGCCGGCCACCCGCTGCGCAGGGGAGCGACCGCGACGTGCTCAGCCACCCACGAGGGCGAGTGCCTGCTCTACGCCCAGGCCTTCGTGCACGATGCCCATCAGCGCCTTGGTCATCGCGGCCGGTCGCGCATGCTGGATGATGTTCCGACCGTACACGATGCCGGACGCGCCCTGCGCCAGCAGCGCGCGCGTGCGTTCGAGAATCTCGCGATCGCTGACCCGGCCGCCGCCGCGCACCAGCACCGGCACGTCACCCGCGACCGCGATCACCTTGTGGTAACGGCTGACGTCGTCGGTGGGATCGGCCTTGATCACATCCGCGCCGAGTTCCACCGCCTGACGCACGAGGCCGACGATCTTCTGTTCGTCGCCATCGACCATGTAGCCGCCGGCTTGCTCGTTGGGCGCGAACACCAGCGGCTCGATCATCAGCGGCATGCCGTAGCGGGCGGAAGCGGGTTTCACTCGCAGGATGTTGCGCACGCACTCCTCGCCCACTTCGGGGTGGTCGGGAATTTGAAACAGGTTGAGGCACATGCACGCCGCGTCGAGCCGCAGCGCCTGCTCCACCGGCTCTTCGATCATCGCGCTAAAGAGCTTCCGCGGCAGCGTCCGGCCGTAGACATTCGCCACGTCGAGCCGCAACACGAGTGAGGGCTTGAAACGGCCGGGCATCTGCTGGAGCCGGCGCGCCTGGCCCACGGTGAGTTGTACGGCGTCGGGCGCGGCCGCGACGACCGCCGCGACGGCTTCGTCCATGTCCTCGATGCCGCCGAGGAAATTCGCTTCGTTGAAGAAGCCGTGGTCGATCGCGACGTCGAAACAGCGCCGCGACACGGGATGAAACAGTCGATTGAGTCGGTAGGTGGTCACTCGACCAAAGCCGCCTCAGCCCGGCGGCAAGTCAAATGGTCACCGTGTCTTGTTCGGCCGTTCCACCGGCGGCACCAAATCGGCCGCACTCGGCGCGACGGGCAGGTTCGCCGCCTGGGCGGGTTGCTCCGCCGCCGTGCCGGCGACGCGCAATGCCTGCAGCGCGGGCAATTTGCCCAGCACCGCGAGGCTCGCCGGCGAAATCGCGGTGCCGTGCAAACTCAGCGACTCGAGCCGTCGCAGCCCGGCGAGTTGCGCGACGGTCGCGTCGCCCAATCGGGTGAAGCCGGCGCGCAGGACCCGCAATTGCCGGAACTGCGCGAGCGTCGGCGCGGCGGCGTCGGAAATTCCGGTGTTGGAGACATCGAGCACGACGAGCTCGTCGCGCAACGGAAGCAGCGCCGCGAGTTCGGCGTCGCCGAATTCGCGTCCGAACGCCGCCGCCGTGAAATGCAGCGCGGGCGAGGTCCATGATTCGTAGTTCAGCGCGCCAGGGAAGCGCCGCTGCAACTCGGTCACCTTGGCCGCGAGCGGCGCGCGCGATTTCGCCACCTCCTCCGGCTTGAAGTCCCACAGCGTATCCGCCTGCCCCTGCGCTTTCACGATCGCGTCGAGTTTCGCCGGCAGTCCGGCCGCGACGCGGGCGAGCGGCTCCGGCAATTGCAGCTCCGCCACGGTCACGCTGGGCGAGGCGCCGCGCTCGATCCAGCGCGCGAGCAATTCGATTTCTTCCCGCGTCGGCTGCGGTCGATCCGCCGGCGGCATGTGGTCCTCGTCCGCCACCGGCAACCGTACCCGCTGGAGCAGGACGCTTTCGCCGGGTTGGCCCGCGACCATGACCGGCCCGCCGTCGCTGCCCTGCGCGAGACCCTCCCAGGTATGGAGCGCGAGCTTCGCCTTTTGTTTCTGCTCGCCATGACACTCGACGCACCGCGCCCGCAGGATCGGCGCGATCAGCTGATCGTAGGCCGGCGCGGCGATTTCGTTGGCCGCGGGCACGAGGCCCAGCAACAGAATCGCCACGAGCCGGCGCATCGTAGCACGGGCAATCTGCCCGTGCTGGCCTTGAAACGCGGGCAGATTGCCCGCGCTACGGGCGCGGCCTGCCATGCTCATCCCATCACCTCCCGAATCACGTGCGTCGGTTTCACGCCGGTGATTTTCTGATCCAGCCCCTGGAACCGCAGGCTCAGCTTGTGGTGATCGAATCCGAGCAGCCGCACAATCGTCGCCTGAAGATCCCGCACCTCCACGGGATTCTCCACCACGTCGTAGCCGACGTCGTCGGTCTGCCCGTAACTGAACCCCGGTTTCGCGCCGCCGCCGGCCAGCCAGACGGTGAACGCACCCGGATGATGGTCGCGGCCCAGGAACTTCATCTCCTGCCCGCCGCGGTTCTCGCGCATCGGGGTCCGGCCAAACTCGCCGCCCCAGACCACCAGCGTGTCCTCGAGCAGCCCGCGGTCCTTCAAGTCCGCCAGCAGTGCCGCGATCGGCCGGTCGACTTCCCGGCACAGATCGGCGAAACCGTCCTTCAACGACGTTTGCAGGGTGTTGCCGTGGCTGTCCCAGCCCCAGTGATACAGCTGGATGAACCGCACGCCGCGCTCGGCCAGCCGCCGCGCGAGCAGGCAGTTGTTGGCGAAACTTTCCGCACCGGGCTTCGTGCCGTAGCGGGCGTGGATTTCCGCCGGCTCCCTCGCCAGGTTCATCGCATCGGTGGCGCTCACCTGCATCCGGAAGGCGAGTTCGTATTGCGCGATGCGCGTCACGGTCTCGGGATCGTGGTGCTGTCCGAACTGCTCGCGGTCGATGTCGCCAATCGCGTCGAGCACGCGCCGGCGCTCGTCGCGGCTCACGCCCTCGGGGTTCGACAGAAACAGCACCGGGTCGCCTTTCGCGCGGCACTGCACGCCCTGGTAGACGCTCGGCAGGAAGCCGGAGCCCCACAGTCCCTTGCCGCCGTCCGGTGTCTTGCCGCCGGACACCAGCACGATGTAGCCCGGCAGATTCTGGTTCTCCGTGCCGAGGCCGTAGGTGACCCACGAGCCGAGGGACGGGCTGCCGAGCCGCGGCGAACCGGTGTGCAGCAGCAGCTGGGCCGGCGCGTGGTTGAACTCGTCCGTGCGCATCGACTTGATCACGCAGAGGTCGTCGATGTGCCGCTCGAGCAGCGGGAACCGGTCCGACATCCACGTGCCGCACTTGCCGGCGCGGTGAAAGGGAAACTGCGGTCCCAACATTTTGGGTACGCCGGAGATGAAGGCGAACCGCTTGCCCGCGAGAAACGACGCCGGGCAGTCCTGGCCATCGAGCCGCGCGAGGTCGGGCTTGTAATCGAACAGCTCGAGCTGGCTCGGCGCGCCGGCCATGTGCAGGTAGATCACGCGCTTCGCTTTCGCCGGGTATTGCGGCGGCAAGGGCGCGAGCGGTTCGGCCGCCGGCCGGGCGAAGCCCGGCTTCGGCGTCGCCCCCTGCGCGAGCGACGCGAGCCACATCGCACCGAGGCCAGTGGTGCATTTTTGCAGGAAATGTCGCCGCGTCACCGCGCCGACGCGCGCGAGTTCGTAGTCGTGGAGGAGGCGGGAGAGGTTCATCGAGTGTTGTAGCGGCGGTCTATGACCGCCGATTGCAGGCCATCATGCTTTCTCCGGCGGTCATAGACCGCCGCTACAGGAATGCTACCTTCGGCGACCGGAGTGCCATTCATCGCACAAAGGCCGCGTCGAGATTCAGCACGGCGGCGGCGACGGCGCGCAGGCCCGGATTCGCCGCCGCGGCCGAATCCTGGGGGGACGCAGCGCCCTCGCCGCGTTTTTCCCCGACTGGCCGCACCGGGGGCGCCGCGGCTCCATTTTCCGAAGAGGAGGCGGTGAGCACGCTCGCGGCACTCATCGAGTCGTCGTGGAGTCTCTTCAGCCGGGTGGCTTCCGTCGGCGTCGGCGGCCGCGAAATGACCAGTTCGAACAGCCGCGCGATCCGCGGCTCGACGCGGCTGTCGCCCAGTTCCGTCTCCACTCGCGCGGCCAGCGCCCGCGCGACCTCGGCGTACGCCGCGTCGTTCAGCGTGACCAGCGCCTGCAGCGGCGTGTTGGTCGGCGTGCGCCGCACCGTGCAAAGATCCCGCGCCGGCAGGTCGAAGGTCAGGAACGCCGGGTACGGCGCGGATCGTTTCCAGAACGTATAGAGTGCGCGCCGGTAGCGGTCCTCGTTTTTCGCCTCCACCCAGTCCTTCGCGTTGTACACGGTCTGCCACACGCCCGCCGGCTGCGGCGGCATCACCGGCGGCCCGCCCATTTTCCCACTGAGCAAGCCACTCGCCGCCAGCGACTGATCGCGCACCATTTCCGCGGTGAGCCGCTGGCGTGGCCCGCGCGCGAGCAGCCGGTTCAGCGGATCGCGTTCGACGAGTTCGGACCGAATCGTCGCCTCCTGGCGGTACGTGGCGCTCGTGACGATTTCGCGCAGCAGCGCCTTCAGATCCCATTGCAGGTCGCGCTCGAAGTGCACCGCAAGCCAGTCGAGCAGTTCCGGGTGACTGGGCCGTTCCCCGACGCTGCCGAAATCCTCGACGGTCGCCACGAGGCCGGTGCCGAAAAGCTGCTCCCAGAACCGATTCACCGCCACGCGCGCGGTCAGCGGCTGGCCCGGCTGGAAGAACCACCGCGCGAGCGTCAGCCGGTTCGCCGGCGCGCCGGCCGGCAGGGGCGGAAACAGCGAGGGCACGCCGCGCGGGAGTGGCGCGCCCGTCTTGTCGAGGAAGTTGCCGCGCACAAACAGCCGCGTCTCGCGCGGCTCGGACTCCGGCAACTCCTCCATCACCGGCAATTCGGTGCCGGGGATCTTCGCCAGCTCCGCGAGCGCCTCGCTGACCCGCGCCGCCTTCCGCGCGACTTCCGGATCCCGCGCCAGGGCATTCCAGCGCGCGTCCGCGCTCGTCGCGATGCGCAGCCGCCGGACCGGCGCCGGCTTCTCGGTAATCTGGCGGCTGTGCAAAACGGTCACGTGCAGCGTGGAGCCCGGCGGAGCCACCAGCGGCTCGCGCAGCGCCGCCACGACCCAGCGGGGTCCGCTAATCGTCGGATTCGCGGCAAAGTGGAACTCGAGCGTGACATCGCGGACCTCCTCGGGCGCGGTGGGCATCGCGCCCGCCTTCGCCGGGTTCGCGACCGGCGCCGCCTTCGCGGATTTCTTTTTCCGCTGCTTCGATGCTGCGGCGCTCTCTCCCACCCGCCCCTTCGCCGGCGGCGCGTCCGCGGGCCGATCGGCGACCTCCGCCGCTTTCGCGGCCGCCGGTTTCGCCAGCGCCTTCGTCGTGATCGTCGTGAACTGGTCCGTATCCGGAAAGAAGCGACCCACCCGCACCGGCTGCACGGCGCCGTCGGGCGTGGTCACATCGAGTTGGATTTCGGTGACGATGAATCCGCGTTCGGGCGTGTGGCGCGCCTTCTCGGGAGCTTCCGGCGAAACCTCGAACCGCAGTGCAGTGGGCGGCTCGCCCGACAGCGAAAGCAGCGGGAGCGTGAGTTCGTAACGCGCGGCCGCCGCCAGCGTGCCTTCCGCCGCGACGACACCGTCGCGCACGCCAATCGTCGCATCGGGGGTGACGCGGACCGACAACACTTCCGCGGGTCGCCATTGCGCGCGGCTGGCCTCGAGCTGCTTGCCCGCGTCGACCACCTCACGCCGCAACGCGTCCGCCTCCCGCCGCAGCCGCCACGCTTCCTCGATCCGCGCCGGATCGTCGGGCACCCGCAGCGTCGGGATCTCGTCCCGAAAATCGGCATCGCGCGTGCCGTTGAAGAACGCGAACAGTTGATAGTACTCCTGCTGCCGAATCGGCTCGTAGGGATGCGAGTGACACTGCGCGCAGTTGAACGTCACCGCGCTCGTCACCTGCCACGTCGTCGCCACGCGATCGACCACCGCGGCGATCCGGTACTCCTCGTCGTCGGTGCCGCCCTCGTCGTTCACCTGCGTCTGCCGGTGAAAACCGGTCGCGATATGCTGCTCCATCGTCGCATTCGGCAGGAGGTCGCCCGCGAGCTGCTCGATCACGAATTGGTCGTACGGCAAATTGCGGTTGAACGCGCGCACGAGCCAGTCGCGGTACTGCCAGACGGTGCGATGATCGTCCTTTTCGTAGCCCTTGCTGTCGGCATAGCGCGCCAAATCAAGCCAGTAGCTCGCCCAGCGCTCGCCGAACTGCGGCGACGCGAGCAGTCGATCGACTTGCCGTTCAAACGCGTCCGGCGCGGAGTCGCTCGTGTATGCCGCGATTTCCTCGGGTGCCGGCGGCAGTCCCGTGAGATCGAATGCCACCCGCCGCAACAACGCCGCGCGCGGCGCCTCGGGTGAAGGCAAGATGCCCTCCTTCGCCAGCCGCGCGCGGATGAAGGCGTCGATGGGCGCAATCGCCGGGTGGGGCTGGCTCCCCGAGCCGGCCTGGGTTTTTGGCGTGGACGCGCGCGGGAACCCAGGCTGCTTCGGAGAAGCGGCCCCAACCGCAACCACCGGCACGTTCGGTCGCACCGGCGGCACGAACGCCCAGTGGTCCTGCCAGGGCGCGCCCTGCTGGATCCACTCGCGCAGCAACGCGATCTTGTCCGGCGGCAGTGCGGCCGCGTGGTCGGCCGGCGGCATCCGGTAATCCTTGTCGGCCGAGGTCACGCGGGCGATCAGTTCCGATTCCCCGGGCTGGCCCGGCACGATCACGCGGCGGCCCGATTTTTTTCCGACCTTCGTCAGCACGTCGCGGTACACATAGGAAATGTCGCCCGCCGCCTTCACGCCGCCGTGGCAGCTCACGCAGTTTTGATTGAAAATCGGCCGGATCTGCGTCGCGAAGTCCACCGGCGGCGCCGCGAAGGCGGAGGCCGTGCAGGCAAAGGACGCGATCAGCAGCGTGCGGGGCATGTGGGGCGCCAAGTCTTGGTTCGCCGTCCGCGATGTCACTTCGTTTTTTTGAACATAAGCATGTAGCCGGTCGGGGCCGGCGCAGTAGCACGGGCAACCTGCCCGTGCCCGCCCGCCGCGGGCAGGTTGCCCGCGCCACGCTCGAACCGGGAATCCGGCGCTTACGGCTGCGTCGCTTTCTGCTTCTTCCTGCCCTGGCGCTCCGCCTTCGGCTCCGCGGCCATTCCCGCCGCGAGTTCCTCCGCGGTCTTCATGGTCGGCATCGCCGCGCCAATCTGCCGGCGCCAGTCGGCGAGTTTCGCCCGGAGCACCTGCGCTTTTTCCGGCGACTCCGCCGCAAGGTTTCGCGTTTCGCCGAGGTCAGCGCGCACGTTGTAGAGCTCGACGGTTCCGGTCTCGAAGAATTCCAGCAGCTTCCAGTCGCCGGCATGAATCGCGCCGACGGGCGCGGTCCGCCAGCCGCGCGCGTGCACGTACGATTCGAGGTAACCGGGGAAATGCCAGTAGATCGCCTCGCGCGCCACCACCACCGCCGCCGGGTCGCGCAGCACGGACAGGAAACTCACTCCATCCAGCGGGTACCCCGGTTTCGGCTTGCCGCCCGCGATGTCGACCAGCGTCGGATACAGGTCGATGTGCGCCAGCGGCACTTCGCTGGTGGCGCCAGGCCGCACGACGCCGGGCCAGCGGACGATGAACGGCACGCGCAGCCCACCCTCGTAGAGCGTGCCCTTGCCGCCGCGGAGCGGCGCATTGTCGGTGAACCCTTTCTTCGCCGAGGGCGGCTCGGTCCGCTGATAACCGCCGAGCCCGCCATTGTCGGACGAGAAAATCACCACGGTGTTCGCGGTCAGCCCGAGTTCATCGAGCTTCGCGCCGATTCGGCCGACGCTTTCGTCGACGCTCTGGATCATCGCGGCGTAGGTGGGATTCCAGTGCGTCCCGCGCGGCGGTTTCCTTTCCCATTTCGCCACGTACTCGGCCTTGGCCTCGATCGGCGTGTGCACCGCGAAATGCGGCACGTAGAGGAAAAACGGCTGGTCGCGATGCCGCGCGATGAAGTCGACCGCGCGGTCGGTCAGAAAGTCCGCGTAGTATTGGCCTTTCGGGTACTCGACGCGCGGCGTGGTCACGAAATCGAAATGTTTGCCGTCCTGCACGATGGCCTCGTCGAAACCGCGTTTGGCCGGGTGATAGTCGCCCTCGTTGCCGAGGTGCCATTTCCCAAACAGGCCGGTGGCGTAGCCGGCGGCCTTCAGCGCCTGCGGCAGAATGAACTTGTCCAGCGGCAGTTTCGTGGCGTTCGGCGGCACGTTCATCCGGCGATCCCGGGCCTCGCCCCGCTCGAGCGTATTCACGGTGTAGATGCCGGTGCGCGGCGCGTACTGGCCGCTCATCAGCACCGCGCGGGTTGGTGCGCAGTTCTGCGAATTGTAATACCGCATCAGCCGCAGGCCCTGCGCCGCGAGCCGGTCGATGTTCGGCGTCTCGTAATACTGCGAGCCCTGGCACCCGAGGTCGGTCCAGCCCAGATCGTCGGCGAGGATGTAGACGATGTTGGGCTTCGTCACCGCGGCGTTTGCGGCCAGCGCGAACGTGGCAGAGAAAACCGCAGCGAGCAGTAGTGAAACGAGGCGGGGACTCATGGGTCGGAGCGCGAACGTATCGGCGGCTGGCAACCGTTCGCAAGGGCGGACCCGCAAACCGCCAGGGCGGCGTTCATCCGAAACGACTGGGCACTACGGGGCGCGGCTTTCGCTCGCACGGGGGGAACGCGGATTCCGGCAAAGCTCGCCCGCCACGTCGTCACGCCATGTCGGAGGACCGCTCTCGGCGAACCGTTTGCCTGGAGTTTCGCCAATCCCGGGTGCCCGCATAGTGTAACGTAATACGTTACACTCTACGGGAACCGCCCGCGGGGATTCGGTCGCATTCCCGCTCCCCGCTCCGACCGCATGCTCACGCCAGGATGTCCTTCACCACGTTCCCGTGCACGTCGGTCAGCCGGAAGTTGCGACCCTGGAACTTGTACGTGAGCCGCTCGTGATTGATCCCGAGCAGATGCAGCACCGTCGCCTGGAAATCGTGGACGTGCACGCGGTTCTCGACCGCGTTGAATCCGAATTCATCGGTCGCACCGTAACTGATGCCAGGCTTCACGCCGGCGCCCGCCAGCCAGAGCGTGAACGCATACGGGTGATGATCGCGGCCCCACTGCTTCACTTCCTCGATCTTGCCCTGCAGGAACGGCGTGCGGCCGAACTCCCCGCCCCAGATCACCAGCGTGTCCTCGAGCAGCCCGCGCTGCTTCAAGTCGCGCACCAGCGCCGCGGACGGCCCATCCGTGTCCTGGCACTGAATCTTGAGCTGCGTATTCAGATTTCGATGCTGGTCCCAGCCGGCGTGCATCACCTGGATGAAACGCACGCCGCGCTCGGCGAGCCGGCGCGCCATCAGGCAATTGTACGCGTAGGTGCCCTGCCGCTTCACTTCGGGCCCGTACATCTCGAGCACCGACGCGGGCTCATTCGAAAAATCCGTCAGCTCCGGCACGCTGGCCTGCATCCGGTACGCCATTTCGTACTGCGCGATGCGCGTGGCGATTTCCGGGTCGCCGAACTCCTCGTGCTTGATCGCGTTGAGGTGTGCCAGATCGTCGAGCATGCCGCGTCGCATCTCGCGGCTGAGACCGTTCGGGTTGGAAAGGTACAACACCGGATCGCCGCTGCCGCGAAACGCCACGCCCTGGTATTTCGTCGGCAGGAACCCGCTGCCCCAGTAGAAATCGTAGAAAATCTGGCCACAACTCGCCTCCTTGTCGCGCGAGGTCATTACCACGAACGCCGGCAGATCCTCCGTCTCGCTGCCGAGGCCGTAGCTCAGCCACGCCCCCATCGACGGCCGGCCGGCCATCTCGGAGCCGGTCAGGAAGAACGTGATCGCCGGCGCGTGGTTCACCGCCTCCGTGTGCAGCGATTTCACGAAGCACAGGTCGTCGGCGATTCCCGCGGTCTGCGGCAGGAAATCCGAGACCCACGCGCCGGATTTCCCGTGCTGCGCGAAATTCGTGATCTCGCCCAGCACCGGCCGTGCGGTCTGGTTGCCCGTCATGGTGGAGAACCGCTTCCCGCCCGCGACCTCGTCGGGAATCTGTTTCCCGTGCCACTGCCGGAGCATCGGCTTGTAGTCGAAGAGATCGACGTGCGACGGCGCGCCGTTCTGGAAAAGATAAATCACGCGCTTCGCCTTCGGCGCGAAATGCGGCAGGTCGGGCAGTCCCGGCACGCCGCGACGCGTCGCCAAATTCATTCCCGCCGCGAACGCGTTCCGGCCGAGCAGCGAGGCCAGCGCCGCCGTGCCCAGCCCGAGCGCCGAGCGGCCGAAGAACGCGCGGCGGGTCAACAACGCTCGGCTCTCGAGCAGAGGGTTCATGACGGTTCTTGTGGTAGCGTCCGAGCTCCGGGCGAGCCGTTCAGGTCGCGCCCGCAGTCGGCAAAATCCCAAACGCCAAATCCCAAACGCCAAATAAAGCTCAAACTACAACACCCAACTTGGATCTTGTGCATTGGAATTTTTTTGGCCTTTGGACGTTTGGCGTTTGGGATTTCCGCCGCAGGCGGCTATTCCTTCGACAGCACCTCGTCGAGATTCATCATCAACGAGCACAGCCCCGTCCATGCGGCGTGCTCCACCGGGTCGAGCGATTCCGGCCGCGGTGCCTCGCCGACCGAGGCGAATTGCCGCGCCGCCGCCGGATCCGCCGCGAACTCGGCGCGCAGCTTCGCCAGCCGCGCGAGCAGCACGCTCTTTTCCTCGGCCCTCGGTCGGCGCGCCGCGAGGATCCGAAAAGCGTAGTCGAGCCGCACCGCCTCGTCGTCGCCGTGCGCCGTGACGCCTTGCGCCAGCACCCGCGCGGCCTCGACGAACGCCGGGTCGTTCAGCGTCACGAGCGCGTGCAGCGGCGTGTTGGTGCGCGCGGCCTTCACCGTGCAGGTCTGCCGCGCCCCCGCGTCGAAGAAGGTCGTCGGGCCCACGATGCGCCGCCAGAAGACGTATAAGCTCCGCCGGTACAGCGCGGCGCCGTGCTCCTGCTGGTAGGTCTTCTTGCCGAAGGTCGCCTCCTCCCAGATGCCCGCCGGCTGGTACGGCTTCACCGCCGGTCCGCCCTCTTGCTCGACCAGCAGGCCCGCGGCCGCGAGCGCCTGGTCGCGCAGCATCCACGACGGCAGCCGGTAACGCGGCCCGCGCGCCAGCAGCCGGTTCTCCGGATCGCGCTCGCGCAGCTCGGGCGTGACGCGCGACGACTGCCGGTACGTCGCACTCGTCACCATCAACCGATGCAGCGCCTTCATGTCCCAGCCGCGCGCGACCAGCTCGGTCGCGAGCCAGTCGAGCAGTTCGGGATGCGAGGGCGGCTCGCCCTGCGCGCCAAAATCCTCCGCCGTCTTCACCAGCCCCATCCCGAACAAAGCCTGCCACGCGCGATTCACCGTCACCCGCGCCGCGAGCGGATTTTCCGGCGAGACCAGCCAGCGCGCGAGGTCGAGCCGGTTGAGTCGGGGTGGCGTGGCGACGAGCGCCAGCGAGTCGTCCCCGTTCGACTCGCTGGCGCTCGTCGCCACGCCCGTCGCTCGAAACAGCGACGGAATCGCGCCGAACACCTGCACCTCGGTCGACTTTTCGTAGTTGCCGCGCTCGAGCACGAACGTGTCGCGCGGCGACTCGAGCTGGTCCATGATCATGACGCGGGTGATCCGCGCATTCGCGGCGTCGCGGGCCCGGACCGCCGCGAGCAGTTTCTGCAAGAGCTGTGCGTACGCGGGATCGCTTTCCTTGAAATACGGAATCGCCTCCAGCAGCGAATCGACGCCGCGGCGCTTCGGCTCGGTCTTCGCCAGCGTGGCGGGCAGATTTCCCGGCAGCTTCATCGCGTCCGGCGACTCGCTCAGCGGCTGGCCCTCGGGCCGGGGAAACTTCGTCAGCTCGAAGGCTGCGACTTCCTTCGCAATCTCGTCCTGCCGCGCGGCCGCCTTTTTCTGCGCGTCGCGCTCGGCCGGGGTCGACATGTCCATCACCGGCGGCGTTTGCCCGCCGGCGTTCTTGCCGGTCTCCGACATCTGGTTGAAAATGTCGTACAGCGCGTAGTAGTCGGTCTGCTTGATCGGATCGTACTTGTGATCGTGGCACCGCGCGCAGGTGAACGTCAGCCCGAGCCAGACCGTCGCCGTGGTCTCGACGCGGTCGAAGACGTTTTCCACGCGCGTCTCCTCGGGAATCCGGCCGCCCTCGCCGTTGAACATGTTGTTGCGGTGAAACCCGCTCGCGAGCTTCTGCTCCTTTGTCGCATTCGGCAGCAAATCGCCCGCGAGCTGTTCGATCGTAAACTGGTCGAACGGCAGGTTGGCATTCAGCGCGTTCACGACCCAGTCGCGCCACGGCCACATCGTGCGCTCCGGATCACCCTGGAAACCGTTCGTGTCGGCAAACCGCGCGAGATCCAGCCAGTCCCACGCCCAGCGTTCCCCGTAACGCGGTGAAGCGAGCAAGCGATCGACCACGCGCTCGTACGCGTCGGGCGATCGGTCGGCGAGGAATGCATCGAGTTCCGCCGGGGTGGGCGGAACGCCGGTCAGATCCAGCGTCACGCGGCGCAGCAGCGTTTCGCGCGGGGCCTCGGGCGAGGGCGCCAGGCCCGCGGCGGAAAGCTTTGCGCGGACGAAGGCGTCTATCGGGTGCTGGAATTCCGGAATTCCGGAATTCCGGCCGACCGGCTTGGGCACCGCCGGCCTCACCGGCAGGGCAAACGCCCAGTGCGTGCCCCACGGCGCGCCGCTCGCCACCCAGCGTCGCAGCAAGTCGATCTCCGCGGGCTTGAGCGGCCGGTTCGCCTCCGGCGGCGGCATCACTTCGTCCTCGTGCGGGCTGGTAATCCGCTGGATCATCTCGCTCTGCTCGGGTTTGCCCGGCACGACGACGGTGATGTCCTCGCGCGTGCGGAAGATGCCTTCGCGTTGATCGAGCCGCAGCTTGGCTTTCCGGGCGGCCGCATCCGGACCGTGGCAGCGAAAGCACGCGTCCGAGAGAATCGGCAGAATCTGGCGGCGGAAATCAATCGAGTCCGCGCGTGCCGTGCCCAGGGTGAGCAAAGCAGCAGCAAGGACGCGCGCGTGGGGCCGTGGGAAGGGCATGCAGCGCGGGAAATGGACGCGTCGCACGAGGGTGAGTCAAACCCGGAGACGGCGGCAACTCGCTGAAGGGGGCGTGCGGCTCGCCGAGGTGCGGCCGGCTGTCCCCAGCCGGCCTGGCATTGCTTCGTCGGGTCGCGGCTCAAATCTTCCTTTGTTTTCCGAGGGGGTGTAACGTATTACGTTACACTACAGATCAGCCGATTCTTGCGGGGCACGTGATTGCCGTTCGCGAATCGCCGAGGCCGGCTCGCCCGTTCGACAAGTTCAGGGTCCCGAGCGGAGTCGAGCAGAGCGCCAGCCCACCGCCCGTCGCCGTCCGGAAAACATCGCCGCAGCGTCCCGCCAAAAAACGCCATGTCATTTTGCTCGGCAAACGCGGTTCTCGGGGACTGATTGGACGACACGCTCTTCACCGCCATGCCTGCCCCTTCCGTCCCGCCGATTACACGTCGCGCTGTCCTGCAGCGCGGCCTCGCTGGCATCCTTGCCTACGGTCTCGCGCCGAATTTCCTCCCGGCGTCGCTCTTCGGCAAATCCGCGCCGAGCAACCGGCTCAGCATCGGCCTGATCGGGAACGGCCTGATTGCCTCGCACCACGTCGGCATCCTGACCGCGCGACCGGAGGACTGCCGCATCGTCGCCACCTGCGACGTCGTGCGCAGCAAGGCGCTCAAGATGCGCGACCGGCTCGAGACCGCGTACGGCAAGCAGAAGGAGAGCGGCACGCGGGCGCGCGGCGTGGACGTGTACGCGTTGCACGAAGAGGTCATCGCGCGCGACGACCTCGACGTCATCTTCGTCTGCACGCCCGACCACTGGCATGCGGCGGTCGCCGCGGCGGCGATGCGCGCCGGCAAGGATGTCTACTGCGAGAAGCCGCTCACACTGACCATCCGCGAGGGGCGGACGCTGGTGAACACCGCGCGGCACTACGGCCGTATCCTGCAAACCGGGACGCAGCAGCGCTCGAACAAGTCGTTTCGCAAGGCGGGCGAGATCGTCCGCAACGGCTGGATCGGCGACGTGAAGGTGATCCGCGCGCGGCTCGGCGAGTTTCCGCCCGCGGTGCCGCTCGAGGCCGAACCCGTGCCCGGCAATTTCGACTACGACCGCTGGCTCGGGCCCACCCCGTGGCGCCCGTTCAACGAGAAGCGCGTGAAGGGCGATTACGGCGGCGGCTGGCGCTGCTATCTCGAATACGGCGGCCGCAAGAACGGCGACTGGGGCGCGCACCATTTCGACATCATCCAGTGGGCGCTCGGGATGGACGACAGCGGTCCGGTCGAGTTCATCCCCATCGGCTACGAGGGCACCAAGTACCAGACTCACGTCTACGCCAACGGCGTGCGGGTCGAGCGCAACGACGATCCGAACTCGAAGGCGATGATCGAATTCGAGGGCACCAAGGGCAAGGTCTGGGTCTCGCGCGACGATTTTCTCGAGAGCGATCCGCCGGAACTCGTCGTGCGACCGCTGCGCGCGGACGACGTCCATCTCTACGCGAGCGACAACCACCACAGCGATTTCTTCGACTGCGTGCGCACGCGGCAGCATCCGATCGCCGACGTCGAGATCGGCCACCGCAGTGCGACCGTGTGCCACCTGAACGTCATCGCCAAGAAGGTCGGCCGGCCCGTGCGCTGGGACCCGAAGAAGGAGGAAATCGTCGGCGACCCCGTCGCCGCGCGGCTCCTGGATCGCCCGCGGAGAGGAGGGTATCCGTTGTGAAAAACATCGATGCGTTCAGCGGTCGTCCGGAACACACCCCGGCGCTTCGCGCCACCCCTCTTGGTAGAGGGGAACGCAAGATTGCTGGCGGCCTTGAATCCCCTCTAAAAAGAGGGGTGCCCGACTTGTCCGCCGTAGCCTTGGCGAAGGCGGAAGGGCGGGGTGTGTTCGCCCGACTACCCCTCGCCCTCCTTCTAGCCACGTCGCTCCACGCCGCCGAGCCGACCCTCACCACGCTCACCTACTCCGGCGACCAGGCCGCGCTCGAAACGGTCGATGCGGACATCAAGGCGGCCGGCCAGGACGCGGCGAAACTCGCCACCGTCGAAACGCAGTTGCTCGCGGTCCTGCGCAAACCGGGCGCGACTTTTGCCGCCCGGCAGGCGGCGGCGCAGCGACTCGGGCTCGTGCTCGCGCAATCCGCGCCGAAGCCGAAGGCGAGCGACTACAAGCCGCTGCCGACCATGCTGGCGGACGAACGCGAGAGCGATCTCGCGCGGCTGGCGCTCGAACCGGCCCCGGGCGCCGCGATCGACGACATCTTGGTGTCAGCGCTCGGGAAAACGACCGGACGGGTGCGTCTCGGGATCATGGATTCGATTCTGCGGCGGCATACCGCCGCAGCGGTGCCGGCCCTGACGAAGCTCTTGCAGAATGCCGAGGTGGCCACGTCGGCCGCGGCCGCGCGCGCGCTGGCCGAAATCGCGACGCCGGAAGCCGTCGCCGCGCTGCACGCCGTGCCGGAGCCGAGTCCTCGTCACGTGGCCGCGGCCAAGCTGGTCGCCTCCGCCCGGATGCCGCCGGCCGCCGCGCTGCTGATGTTGCGCGAAATGGAGAAATCCGCGGCCGACACCGCCCATCGCACCGCCGCCTTCCGACTGGCGCTCGACCTCGACGCGGGGTCGGCCGCCCGGCGCATCGCGGAGGCATTGAGCGGGAGCGACTGGACGCCCAAGCAAGCCGCGCTGGAAGCCATCGCGAGTTCCCGCGCCGCCGATCTCGTGCCCCTCCTCACCAGCAAACTGACGGGTTGGGACGCGCCCACCCAGGCCGGCGTAATTGCCGCGCTGGGACGCCGCCACGAGCCGGCGGCGGTGGCGGTCGCCAGCGCCGCCATCAACCATGCGGACGCTGAGGTGCGGGCGGCAGCGATCACGACGCTCGGGTTCCTGCCGGGCACGCGGGAGACCGCCGCGCTGCTGGCGAAGGCGGCGACGGGCGAGGGCGAACAGGCCAGGCTCGCGCGCCAGAGCCTCGCGCGATTGAACGGACCCGACGTCAATGCGGCGATCCTCGCCGGTGCCGAACGCGGCGAACCGGCGTTGCGGGCCGTCTACGTCGAGCAACTCGCGCTGCGCAACCAGGCGGATGCGCTGCCTCTGTTGTTGAAAGCGCGCAACGACCCCGACGCCGCAGTGCGGCTCGACGCGGTCGGTGCGCTGGGCGATATCGCCCGGCCGGCCGAGATCGGCGCGCTGATTGACTGGACGCTGGCGGCGAAGGACGAGCCGGAGCAGTCACGCGCCCTGCGCTCGGTCGTCTCGACGATTCAACGCCAGCCCGCGAAGGAGCGCGGCGGGGAGCTTTTCGCCGCCGTCGATCGAGCGCCACCGGCGACCGCCGTGCGACTCGTGCCCGCACTCCAGCGCATCGGCGGAAAGTCTGCGGCCGAATGCGCGGCGCGCGCCGCGCTGCGCGGGGAGGCAAAGCTGGCGGACGCGGCAGTCGGCGCCCTTGCCCGCTGGAGCGACTCCACGGCGATCGACAGCCTCGCGGTGGTCGCGGCGCAGGCGAGCGGCCAGGTCCGCACCGCCGCGATCGAGGGCGCGCTGCGTTACTTCGAGAAGACACGGGACCCTTGGAAACCGGAGTTCACGATCGCGATCGGCAAGTTGCTCGAGGCAGAAACCCCATCCGGTACGGGCGCCCCGGTGCGGAAACGGACGTTGACGGTGTTGAACCGCGCGAACGACCCCGCGGCGCGGTTGCTGGCCGAGCAGCAGAAGAACGACCCGGCGCTCGCCGACACGGCGCGCGACACCGCGGACATCATTCGCGTGAACACGCTGGGCCGGCCGCGGGTGCGCGCGTCCGCCAACGAGACGCAGGCCCGCAACATTCTCGACGGGAAGACGGCGACGCGCTGGACCGTGCCGGCGGAAGGCGACGAATGGGTCGACGTCGAATTTCGCGGCGCCCGGCCGATCCATCGCATCACGCTGGACCAAACCAGCCGCGACGCGGAATTTCCCGAACACTACGAAGTGTACGTCATGGATGATCGCGCGACGCGTGGGTCGCCAATCGCATCGGGGGGCGGCAAGCGTGGCCGCACGGTCATCGATTTGCCCGCCGGCACACGCGGCCGAATCGTGGTGATCAAGAATACCGCGGAGCGCAAAGACACGCCCTGGTCGATCTGCGAGCTTTGGGTGGATTGAGCCCGGACTCCGCGAGAATCCAGTACGCGGCCGGCACGGCGGCCGGCCCTCCATATACGCACTACTAACCTGGAGGGACGACCTCCGTGTCGTCCTCGCGCACGTGCACGTACCGCGATCTCTCGCTGCTGCCGCGTAAACCGTCGCCGGGCCTGGTCTTCCGCTCGCGCACATCTTTGCCACTTCGTCGCATTTCTTGGCCGCGCTCAAGGTAAGGCTGGACCGGCCGGAAATTTCATCGGTAAAACCTGTTCCTCTGGCTTGCCATCGGGCGGCGGACTCCTGCACAAGTTATCTTCCCTTTCGTAATGAAAACCCCTCCGCTCACGCGCCGCTCTTTCATCAAGACAGCGTCGACGGCGTCAGCGGCCATTTCGCTCCAGGGTATTCTGCGCAGCCAACAGGCACCGGCCGTGCAACCGGCGGGCGGCTCCCCGAACAACCGGCTGAACCTTGCGTGCATCGGTGTGGGCGGTCGCGGCCGGGCGGCGATCGACGCGCTGAAGGCGGAGAATTACGTCGCGTTTTGCGATGTCGACGAACTGCGGGCCGCGGCGACGTTCAAGGAGTACCCCGACGTTCCCCGGTTCAACGACTACCGGCAGATGCTCGACCGGATGGGCGGCAAGATCGACGCGGTCACGGTCTCGCTTCCCGATCACATGCATTTCCCGATCGCGATGTCGGCGCTCGCGCTCGGCAAGCACGTGTTCGTCGAGAAGCCGATGACGCACACGATCTGGGAGGCGCGGGAACTCGCCCGCGTCGCGCGCGAGAAGAAAGTCGCGACGCAGATGGGCAACCAGGGGCACGCGAGCGACGGCGTGCGGCTGCTCAAGGAATGGGTCGAGGCGGGCGTGCTCGGCGAGGTGCGCGAGGTGCAGAGCTGGACGAACCGGCCGCTCAGCCACTGGCCGCAGGGATCGCTCAACGTCAAGGCGCCCGATCACTCGAAGTTCCTGCCGGTCGTCCCGCCGACGCTGAACTGGGAGGTCTGGCAGGGGGTCGCCCCGGCGCGGGAGTACGACCCGATGTACCTCCCTTTCAACTGGCGCGGATTTTGGGATTACGGCACGGGCGCGCTCGGCGACATGGGCTGTCATCTGCTCGACGGCGTGCACTGGGCGCTGCAGCTCGACGCGCCGACCCACATCGAGGCGACGAGTGCGTTTCCGAGCAATCTCACCGGTCCCAGTGCGTCTCTCGTTACGTTCAAATTTCCCGCCCGCGGCAGGCTGGCGCCGCTCACCCTGAAGTGGTACGATGGCGGGCTGATTCCGCCACCGCCGCCGGAATACGATCCCGCACGAACTTTGCCGGACAACGGCACGTTGATCATCGGCACCAAGGCGACGGTTTTCGCCTCGTTGTATTATCAGAGCGTGCGAATCATTCCGGAGCCGAAGATGCAGGAACTCGCGCCGACGCTGCCGCCGAAGACGATTCCGCGCGTCGAGGGCGGCAAACACTTCGAGGAGTGGGCCCGCGCGTGCAAGGGCGGCCCAGCGGCCGGCTCGAATTTCGACGTCGCCTCGCGCCTCACGGAACTCTGCCTGCTGAGCAACGTCGCCGTCCGCGCGCGCCGGTCGCTCGAGTGGGACGCCGCCGCGATGAAGGTGACCAACGTGCCGGAAGCGAACCAGTATCTCCGGAAAGAATACCGCCCCGGATTCGGGGTGTGAAACAAGCAGAGAGTTGAGTGATGAGAGTTGAGAGCAAAACAACACAGCCGATAACACCTTCCCCGGTCCCTTGGTCTCTGGTCCTTGGTCCCTGGTCCCACGAGGCGGCAGCCTCGTGTCCGCATCCTTTTCACCATGTCCAACGTCACTCCAGCTTCAGAACGCTCCACTATGACTGAAAATCCCGCCTCGAACTCGTCCCCGAACGTCCGCTGCGAATACACGGCGGCCTTTTTGCTCCTCCGGCTCTTCCTCGGGCTGCGGACCCTGATGGCTGGTTTGGAAAAGTTCGAGCTGAACCGCAGCTATTCGACGGAAAACTACTCCGCAAACATGTCCCGCATGGCGACGGGCATCAGCAACAACTCGATGATTCCGGCCTGGGCGGCCAAGGCGTTCGCGCTGCCGCTCGGTTACATCCTGGTGGTCCTCGGCCTCGCCGTCCTGCTCGGCGTCAAGTCGCGGGTGTCGCTCTTCCTCACCGGCCTGCTCTACATCGGCCTGTCCTTCGGTTTGATGGCCGTGCAGGAAAGCGAAGGCGTGGCCTGGCTCAGCGCCCAGATCCTCATGTTCGCCGTCGCGCTCGTTTTGGTCCGCAACGAAAAATTCGCCCTCTGGGGTGACAAGGCCGACTGAGTCGGCAGTTGAGAGTTTCCCAACTCTCAACCTTCAACTTTCAACCCTGATTCCTTCTCATGGCTGACCTGATTTCCATCCCGCTCAGTCGTCGCGATTTTCTCAGCACCAGCGCCAAGCTCGGCGCGGTGATGGCGGCGGCTCCTTACATTTCCCGCGGCGCCGCCGTCGGCGCCGGCAAAGGCGACACCCTCAACGTCGCGCTGATCGGCTGCGGCGCCGAAGGCAAGATTCTCACCACGGCCGCGCTGAACATCCCGAACCTCCGGTTCAAGGCCGTCTGCGACATCTGGCCGTACGCGGCCACGCCGATGTCGCGCCTGCTGCAGAAGTACAAGCACGACGCGAAACCGTTCGAGGATTACCGGGAGATGCTCTCGGCCGTGCCGGAACTGGACGCGGTGATCATCGCCACGCCGGACTTCATGCACGCCGAACACACGAACGCCTGCCTCAAGGCCGGCAAGCACGTGTATTGCGAGAAGCTGATGTCGAACACCGTCGAGGGCGCCCGCTCGATGGCCCGGACCGCGCGCGAGACCAAGAAACTGCTGCAGATCGGCCACCAGCGCCGCAGCAATCCGCGGTATCAGCATGCCCGGGACAAGATCGTGCGCGAGGCGCACATGCTCGGCCGGATCACCAACATCTCGGGCCAGTGGCACCGCGCGGTCACCGACGACTTCGGCGTGCCGAAGGGCCAGGAGATGACGGAGGAGAAGCTGCACAAGTACGGCTACGCCAACATGCACGAGTTCCGGAATTGGCGCTGGTTCAAGAAATACGCCGGCGGCCCGATCTCCGATCTCGGTGCACACCAGATCGACGTCTACAACTGGATGCTGGGCGCCAATCCGCGCTCCTGCATCGCGAGCGGCGGCGTCGATTACTACAAGACGCACGAGTGGTACGACAACGCGATCGCGATTTACGAGTTCCCGACGAAGGAAGGCATCGTGCGCGCGACCTACGATGTGCTGACCACGACGAGCGCCGGTGGCGGCTACCACGAGTATTTCATGGGCGACGAGGGCTCGCTGAAGATCTCGGAGAACCCGAAGTTCACCAAGCTCTACCGCGAAGCCCGCGCGCCCGAGTGGGATCCGTACGTGACCGCCAAGCTCATCTCGCGGCCGGAGAGCGGCGAAGGCGCCGTCGTCGTCAAGCCGTGGGAAAAGCCGCGGCAAAAGATGGCCCTGCCGGCGAAGGTCCTGCGCGGCGCCGGCGCCGCCGCCGGTCCGGCGATTGTCGACGTGCGCGAAACCGCGCAGCTCTCGGCGTGGGAACTTCCGGTCTCGTTCGACAAGCCGATTCACCAGCCGCACATCGAGAACTTCGTCGACGCGATCACGAAGGGTGTGCCGCTCAACTGCCCCGGCGACTCGGCCTTCGCGACCGCCGTCACGGTGCTGATGGTCAACGAGGCGATCGCCGCCAAGAAGGAGCTCACGAAGTCGCCGGAGGACTTCGTCGCCTGAACCAAATCAAATCGAAAAAACCGCGAATCGCGCGAATTGACGCGAAAGGCCTGAATTTCCGGCTTCTCACGCCCGTCACACGCTCCTGAATTCAGGATGTATTCGCCTGCATTTGCGGCATAACTCTCAATCCTCCACTTGTCTACTTATCTAACCATGCTCCCACGCAAAATCACCACCGCGCTCACTCTTCTCGCGCTGGCGGCTGCTGCCAACGCCGCCGACACTGTTCCGCTGAAGGTCGAATACCCGAAGCCGCTGTTCGCCGGTACGCCGCGCCCGATCTCGCTCGCGAATCTCGAGCCGGCCAACATCAAGCGACCCGACATCATGGTGCCGGCCGACACGAAACTGCTCTCCAAGGGCAAGCCCGTCACCAGCAGCGACTCGCTGCCCGTGATCGGTGAGCTGAGCTACATCACCGACGGCGACAAGACCGGCATCGACGGCGCCTACGTGGAGCTCGGGCCGGGAGTCCAATGGGTGCAGATCGACCTGGGCGCGGCCGCCAAGATCGCCGCCGTCGCGGTCTGGCACTTCCACTCGCAGGCGCGCGTGTACCACGACGTGATCATGCAGATTTCGAACGACAAGGATTTCAAGACTGGCGTCACGACCATCTTCAACAACGACGACGACAATTCCGCCAAGCTCGGCAAAGGCAAAGACCTGGCCTACGTCGAAGTGAACCACGGCCGGGTGGTCGACGCCAAGGGCGCGACGGGCCGCTACGTCCGGCTCTACAGCAACGGCAACACGTCCGACGAGCTGAACCACTACTGCGAAGTCGAAGTGTTCGGCGCGCCGGCGAAATAACGCTGCGCAACGCAACCACGAATTGCAGGGCGGGTCTTCGGACCCGCCCTTTTTTTTGCGAGACGTTGGCAACGTGTAGGGCGGGGGCGCCCGACCCCCCCGCGTAGCGGCCGTGGACAAGCGGCGGGGGGGGCGGCCCCCCCC
>Ga0082335_1002120_pt1 | contig 38293 bp, 24 predicted proteins | sample Subgrocontami58m_FD_72375 | JGI IMG/M metagenome (GOLD analysis project Ga0082335, IMG submission 72375) | Subsurface groundwater microbial communities from S. Glens Falls, New York, USA - GMW37 contaminated, 5.8 m (SPADES assembly) (version 2) ...
TGGCAGCCTTGTCCGCCTCGACCATGGTCAAGCATGTTATTGTGGTCGACGAGGACATCGACGTTTTCGACGACCGCTGGGTGCTGTGGGCCGTGGCCACCCGCAGCCAGTGGGACCGGGATCTGGTAGTGATTCCGAATTGCTTTGGCGCGGTCCTGGACCCAACCACCGGTGAGCGGGGGTTGGGGACTAAGGGTGGAATAGACGCCACCAAACCGGCGCCACCCAAGCGCTTCCCGCTGCGGATAAATGTGCCCAAAGATGTCCTGGAGCGAGTAACGCTGGAAGAGTATGTGGGGCCGGAGGCCCTGGCCAAGGTGCCTAATTCACGGGATATGAAGAAGTTCGACACAAAATAGGAAAACCGGAGGTGCTGCATGGGCTTGATGTCGACAGACCGGCTGACCGGACTTCGGGCCGCACTGGAGGTAGCCGAAAGACGGGGAGAGCTGGTTAGAATAGCCCGCCCGGTAGATCCGGGCCTGGAGTTACCCTCAATATTGCACGCCGTGGGCAAGCTGCCTCGCAAGCCCGCGGTGCTTTTCGAGCACATTGTGGGGTACCCTGGCCTCAGGGGCTCTGGTGGCCTCTTCGCTGAGAGGCATCGTGTAGCTGATATCCTCGGCATCCCTGAGGACAAGGTCGACTCTAAACAGCCCTTTCTTAATGCCCTGGACAACCCTTTGCGACCAACCTTAGTCTCCACAGGGCCCTGCAAGGAAAACATCGCCACGAAGGGCATCGACATAGGGAAGCTGGTTTTCTCTACTCACGGGGCTGAGCACGTCGCCCATCGCTACTATCAGCCTGTGGTCATCCTGAAGAACCCCGTTACGGGCCAGACCAATCTGTCTGTATATCGCTGCTGCATCCAGGGAACAGATACCATGACTGTCAACATTCGCTGGAATCAGCACGGTGGCCTTCTCCTGAGCATGGCCAAAGAAATGGGTGTGTCCTTCCCGGTAGCCGTGTGTATTGGGGTTGATCCAGCGCTCTACATCGCGGCCGCCACCAGGGCGCCGCTGGGGTATAACGAGCTTGGCTTCGCCGGAGCCCTTCGGGGTAAGCCCGTGGAGCTGGTACCCTGCGAGACAGTGGACCTGGCGGTCCCGTCTGAGGCTGAGTTCATCATCGAGGGCGAAATCAGGCCTCCCTACCGCTTGGGCGACGACGGCCCCTGGCCCGAATACATGGGCTACCTGGGGATGAACATCCATCCCCCGATCCTGGATATTACGGCGGTCACTCACCGCAATAACCCCATCAATTACGTTTTTGTCCCGGGCAGTATGCCGATCATCATCGGCCAGGGGAGCGAGGCTCAATTTTACCGGCACCTCAAAGCGTTTGCGGGTGACTTTGTTGTGGACACCCGTCTGGACAAACCAGAGAAACACCGTGTGCTGGTCAAGGTCAAGAAGACTGAGAGTCATCACGAGGGACTTCAATTGAATGTGGGGTACGCCGCCCTGGGATACGATTCGACCGTGGATAACGTCATCCTGGTGGACGAGGATATCAACATCTACGACGAGGAGCACGTCTGGTGGGCCATCAACTCCCGGTGTAATCCCGCCAAGCAGGTGCACATACTCCCCGAGGCCCGCACCCACCAGAACTGCCCCATCGCCGGCGTCCGGGAGATGGTCAACGAGCCCATCGTCAAAGGGAAGATGATCATCGATGCCACCATACCCTGGAATTACCGTATCCTGGAGAAGTCTCCCGGCATAACCTATTTCACGCAGAGCACCTGGCCCAAGGTGGACCTCAAGGAGGTCCTTGACGAGAAGGACTTCACCAAATGGGTTCGCTAGTGCCCGTCTCCGTTAGTTTAAGACGTTAGCTTAATAAGGAGGGTCGAAATCAAAACAAAGTTGGCATCCAGCCTCGCCGCTCTAGCGCTCTTGGGCAGCGTGCTCGTCGCCTGCGCTCCGGCCGCGTCTCCGGCGCCACCAACCCCCACGGGTCAGGCCAAATCCGAGGCGCCAGTGGCAACCACCAAGCCAGCCTCTACCCCGGCGCCGCCCACTCCTACCCCTAAGCCGGACAAGGTAAGCTTCGCCACCACCACCATAGGTGGGGCGGACATGCCCGCGTTGGTCGCCATGAAGAAGGGCTTCTTCGCCCAAGAAAACGTAGAAGCCGAACTGGTGACTATGAGGACCGACGTATCTCTCAAGGCCATGGTGGCCGGGGAGATAGGTTTCATTATCGGTCTGGATTCCAGCGTCCGGGCGGCGGTCCAGGGCCTGCCCGTCAAGGTCTTGATGGCCACCATCGACAAGCCCTACCACGAACTGGTCGTCCGTCCGGAGATTAAGGAAGGCAAGGACCTCAAGGGCAAGACCATCGGCATAGCCTCGGCCGCCGGGACCACGGAGAACATGGCCCGGGCCGCTCTCGAACACTACGGCCTTGACCCGGACAAGGACGCCACGTTCACTGTAATGGGCGACTCAGGCCAGCGTCTGGCGGCGGTCAAAGGCGGAGGAGTCCAGGGCGCCATCCTGTCACCACCCGCCACCTTCCAGGCAGAAGCCATGGGCCTGAAGCGAATGCTGAAGATCGCGGACATAATGGAATCCCCGCTGGGAGGAATCAATACCTCCGATAAGCTGATAAAGGAGCGGCCCGACCTCGTGCTCCGCGTAATACGGGGCTCACTCAAGGGCCTTGCCTACATCAAGGACCCCAAGAACAAGGACGAGCTCATCAACTTATGGGTAACGGAGGCCAAGAATACCAAGGAGGACGCCACGGCCGCCTACCCCGATAACGTCCGTTCGTACAGCGACAACAGCGGCATTCTCTCCGACAAGGTGATGCAGCAGGAAATAGACCGGGCCAAGAAAACCGGCGACGTGAAGGGGGATGTTCCCATCTCCCAGGTGTTCGACTACAGCTTTGTGCAGAAGGCCAGGCAATAGACTTACAGGAAGGACTGCTGGAAGAGAGGACGGAAATGCGGGTAAGATCAACGGTCGGCATAACGATCCTGGTCCTTGTGGGCGGCCTTCTGGTGGCGGCCTGCGCACCGGCGGCGCCTACAGCGGCGACAACCCCGATACCGACGGCGCCGGCTAGGGCCGCCGCGGCAACACCCACGGGGGCATCCAAGCCAAACCCCACTCCAGCGCCGCCTACCCCTACTCCCAAGCCTGACAAGGTAGTCCTGGCCCTCCCTTCAGCGGGCGGCATCTCCGACCTTCCCAACATTGTAGCTCTGAGGAAAGGCTTCTGGCAGGAAGAGGGCTTCGATGTGGATAAGCAGGTAGTGAGGTCGGAAGTGGCGGTAAAGGGGGTCATAGGTGGGGAAATAGAATATACCACTTCTTTGACTTCGGCGCTGCGAGCAGCTACCCAGGGCCTGGGCATTAAGGGCGTCCTGGTCACGGAGAGCCGTCCCAACTTCTTCCTGGTAGCCCGGCCGGACATAAGGACTATCCAGGAACTCAAGGGGAAAGCCATCGGCATCAACGGCGTTCAGACTCTCAGCCACGTCGTGCTCCAAGACATGCTGAAGCACTTTGGAATGGACCCAGAAAAGGACGTAATCCCAACCGCCTTACCTGAGAGCTCCACCCGCCTGAAGAGCTTGCAAGGAGGGGCAGTGCAGGCGGCGATGCTGGACGTAGTCTTCGCCGTCGAGGCCGAGAGCCAGGGAATGCGCATCTTGGCCAGGGCCGGCGAACTCTTTGAGCGCATTCAGGGGGGCCTGGCCACCAGCGACAAGCTCATCAAGGAGAAGCCAGAGATGGTGCAACGCTTCGTCCGAGCCACTGTCAAAGCCATGAAGTACACCCAGGACCCCAGGAACCGGGACGAGATCATCCAGCTTATGGCGGAACAGATCAATCTGCCCAAAGCCAACGCCACCAAGGCCTACGACCTGCACATGAAGAACTTCAGCACGGATGGCGACGTCTCGGAGGCCCTGGTAAAGCTGGAGATAGACGACGCCAAAGTCGCCTCTCAGATCACCAAGGACGTGCCCGTCTCCCAGGTCTTCGATTATACCTTTGTTAGGAAGCTGAAGCAGTAGTGTTCTGTCAGAGTGTTTTTGACTCCACGTCATGGCGATGGCGAGGCCGGAGTTGTATTGCCCACGTCGCGGGCAGTATGCAGGCCAAAGCAATCTCCTGGTGGCACCGTTGAGATTGCTTCGCTATCGCTCGCAACGACACGTCCCCTTCATTGTGGCAACACAACAGACGTGTGGCAACATAACAGACGTGGCAAATGACAGGCTAAGCTGCGGAAAGTTGGGAAGGAGGCGATGATGACCACCGAAGCGCGGCAGGCGAACCGGAATGCTGAGATGCAAGTAAAGGACCTGCGCTCCTTTCTGTCCGACTACCGGGACGCTTATCCTGACGACGTGCTGGATATTCACATACCGATCAAGGCGGAGCATGAATGCACCGCCATTGGCGAGCATTTCGAGGACCTGGGCAAGTACCCCCTGGTACTCTTCCACCGAGTGATCACTACCGGCGGCCAGATCTCCCGATTCCCTTTGATGATCAATGTCCTGGGTGACCGGCGCAAGCTGGCCCACGCCATCGGCTCCACCTTCGAGGACGTGACCGTTGACTGGAGGCGGCGGCTATCGGGGGAACGACGTCCTGCTGCTTTAGTGAGCCGAAGTGAGGCGCCGGTAAAGGAGAACGTTCTGGTGGGGGCGCAGGTCAACTTGCTCGACCTCCCCGCCATGCGAGTGCATGAGATGGACCCCGGTCCGTATATCACCGGCGGACTGCTGACCACCTATCATCCCCAAAGCTGGATAGACAACTCGGCTTTCCACCGTGGCTTCATCGCAGGCCCGCGAGAGATACGGGGTAACCTGGGGCCCCACTCGCACAACCACTATAACTATGTGGCTCACAACAGCATGGGCCAAGAGATGAAGGTCGCCTACTGGGTGGGCCATCATCCCGCAGTGATCATGGGCGCCACCTCGGCTTTGAGCTATCTTCAAAGCCACTATGAAGCCGCCGGCGCCGTTTCGGGACAACCTCTGCGCCTGGTCCCCTCGGAGACCCTAGGAGACGATTTTCTAGTCCCGGCGGACGCCGAGTTCGTGATAGAGGGCATCATGGTCCCGGGTAAGCGGGCACTGGAGGCCCCCTTTGGGGAATATCCCAGATACTACGGCCCCCAGCGCATGGGAGAAGTCTTCGATGTTACAGCACTCACCTTCCGGAATGACGCAATCTGGGACTCCTACCTGGTCGGAATAAACAATAACTTTGGGGGGACGCAGGAGGAGGCCCACATTTATGCCATCGTAAAACGCGCCGTCCCCCAGGTGCAGCGGGTCTTCGTCCCTGTCTCAGGGTCCGGCAGGTTTCATGCCTACATCCAGATCAAGAAGACCCACGAAGGACAACCACGCGAGGCTATCATGGCGGCCCTGTCTACCTCCAGCAGGATCAAGCACGTCATCGTGGTAGACGACGACATAGACATCTACGATGACCGCTGGGTGCTATGGGCGGTGGCTACCCGCAGCCAGTGGGACCGGGACCTGGTGGTGATACCTAGGTGTTCTGGCGGGGTCTTGGACCCGAGCACCGGGGAGCGGGGGTTGGGGACTAAAGGTGGGATAGATGCCACCAAGCCGGCGCCGCCGAACCGTTTTCCTTTGCGGGTGAACGTGCCGAGGGAAGTGAAGGAGCGGGTGACACTGGAAGAGTACGTGGGGCCGGAGGCCGTGGCGCGGGTGCCTGGTCCCCGGGAGATGAAGCCTAGAAAGTAGAAGGAGGTTTTGCATTGGCCGTTATGTCGAGAGACAAGGTGACCGATCTGCGGGCCGCGCTCCAAGTAGCGGAGCAGAGGGGAGAGCTGCTGAGGGTCTCCCGCTGTGTAGATCCTGGCCTGGAGATCCCGTCTATCATGCGGGCGCTGGGCAAGTTACCCTCCAAGCCAGCAGTCCTCTTCGAGCAAATAGCCGGGTATCCCGGCCTCAGAGGGTGTGGCGGAGTCTTCGCTGACAGGGGGCGGATGGCGGACCTGCTGGGTATTCCCCGGGACAAGTTCTCCAGCAAGCAACCCTTCCTGGATGCCCTGGACCACCCCATACTGCCTACGCTGGTCTCGACCGGCCCCTGCAAGGAGAACATTGTCAAAGGGAACCTCGATATTCGTAAGCTGATCTTTTCCACCAGAGGGGCGAAACACGTCACCCATGATTACTTCCAGCCAGTAGTCATCCTGAAGAATCCCGTTACGGGCCAGGTGAATGCTTCTATGTATCGCACCTGCATTCAGGGACCGGATACCGTCACTGTCAACATCCGCTGGAACCAGCACGGCGGCTTTCTCTTAAGCATGGCCAAAGAGATGGGGGTGTCGTTCCCGGTAGCCGTCTGTATTGGGGTTGACCCAGCCGTCTACGTGGCGGCTGTCACCAAGGCGCCGCTGGGGTATAACGAGCTTGGGTTCGCCGGCGCTCTGCGAGGCAGGCCACTGGAGCTGGTCCACTGCGAGACAGTGGACCTGGCGGTCCCGGCCGGGGCTGAGTTCGTCATCGAGGGCGAAATCAGGCCGCCCTACCGCTTGGGCGACGACGGCCCCTGGCCCGAATACTTCGGATATCTGGGCATGAATATCCATCCTCCAGTGGTGGACATTACCGCGGTCACCCACCGCAACAACGCCATCAATCTGGTCTTTGCTCCCGGCACCTTCCCCAACATCGTCGGTATGGGCAGCGACGCCCAGTTCTATCGCCACCTCAAAGCCTTCGCAGGTGACTTCGTCGTGGATACGCGCATTGACCGGGTGGGCTCGCACCGTTATCTCGTAAAGGTAAAGAAGACCGAAAGCCATCACGAGGGGCTTCAACTGAACGTAGCCTATGCCGCCATGGGTTTCGATTCCCGGGTGGACAACGTTATCCTGGTGGACGAGGATATCAATATCAACGACGAGGAGCACGTCTGGTGGGCTATCAACTCCCGCTGCAATCCCGCCAGGCAGGTTCACATACTCCCCGAGGCCCGCACCCACCAGAACTGTCCCATCGCGGGCGTGCGGGAGATGGTCAACGAGCCCATCGTCAAAGGGAAGATGATTATCGATGCCACCATCCCCTGGAACTATCGTGTCCTGGAAAAGTCCCCCGGCATAACCTATTTCACGCAGAGTACCTGGCCCAAGGTGGACCTCAAAGAGGTCCTGGACGAGAAAGACTTCGCCAAATGGGTGCGCTAGGCTGGCGGAGCCGGGGGGCCCTCACGATAACCCTCTACCCGCTGGGAGAGGGAATGGTCCCTTCTGCTGTAGGGGCGGGTTTGAAACCCGCCCCTGCGAAGGTTGGGAAGAGAACCATGGGCCACAACCGAAGGACCATGGCCATCAGAGAAGGTCCCTTCTGCAGTGGGGGCGGGTTTCAAACCCACCCCCACGAAGGTTGGGATGAGGACCACAGCCACAACCGAGGAACCATGGCCATCAGAGAACAATGTCCGTGGGGAGTGTTCAGTAGACTGGTGCGCCGAAGCCTGCGTGGCGCGTGTAGAAGCAATGAAAGAGGGTTCTGAGATGAGAACGAAACTGGTTCCCGGCCTTGCTATCCTGGTACTGTTGGGCATTTTTCTGTCCGCCTGCGCCCCGGCGGCGCCTGCCCCGGCAGCAGCCCCAACACCCATATCAACGGCGGCGGCGAAAGCCGCGGCGCCAGCCCCCACGGTGGCCGCCAAGCCAAGCCCCACCCCGGCGCCTCCCACCCCTACCCCCAAGCCGGAGAAGGTGGTTATGGGCGTCCCAGCCAAGGGGACAACATCGGACTTGGCCACCGAGGTGGCGTTGCAAAAGGGCTTCTGGCGAGAGTTGGGACTCGAGGTAGATAGCCAGGTGCTCGGGTCAGATGTTACCACGAAAGCAGTCATAGCCGGCGAATTCGCATACAGCCGCTCCTTGGGCTCGGCGATCCGGGCGGCCGCTTCCGGGCTCCCTATCAAGGGCATTCTCTCCTCCGAGACCCGTCCCGCCTACTACCTGGTAGTCCGTCCCGAGATAAATACCCTTGCCGACCTGAAAGGCAAGCCGGTAGGCGTGAATGCTATCCAGGGAACAACCCACATCCTCCTCAAAGACGTCCTCAAGTACTACGGGCTGGACCCCGAGAACTACCTGGTGCCCATAGCCGTAACCGCCTCCGCAACCCGCCTCCAGTCGGTAAAGGGAGGAGCGATGCCGGCCGCCATGATGGATGTCGTCTTCGCCGTCCGGGCGGAAAAGGAAGGATTGAAGATCCTGACGAACGTCGGCGACATCACCGAGAGGCTCATGGGAGGCGTGGCTACCAGCGACAAGCGTATCAAGGAGAAGTCGGACGAGGTACTGCGCTTCACGCAGGGCTATCTGAAGGGCGTGAAGTACGTAGTGGACCCCCGGAATAAGACGGACACTATCCAGATTATGTCCAAGCTGATGGAGCTTACCCTCGAGGACGCGGCCCGGGTCTACGAGTTAGGGGGCATCAAAGACTGGCTGGCCGACGGCAATCTCCCGGAGAAGTTGGTGACGCTGGAGATAGACGAGGCCAAGGATGCCTCCGGTATTTCCAAGGACGTGCCAATATCCCAGGTCTTCGACTACAGCTTCGTCAGGAAGCTCAAGCAATAGATGGCCCGGGTGAAAGGGCGCCATATCGAGAATTGGGGAGGAGACTATCATGGCCGGTGAAACGCGACAGGCAGACCAGAAGACTGAGGGGCAGGTAAAAGACCTGCGGTCGTTTCTGACCGGCTATCGCGCCGCCTATCCCGAGGATGTCCTGGACATTCATATACCAATCAAGGCTGAGTACGAATGCACCGCCATAGGCAAGCATTTCGAGGACCTCGGGAAGTACCCCCTGGTGCTCTTCCACCGGGTGATCACCACCAGCGGCCAGATCTCCCAATTCCCGCTCATGATCAATGTCCTGGGTGACCGGCGTAAACTGGCACACGCCATTGGATCCACCTTCGAGGACGTGACCATAGACTGGCGTAGGCGGGTCTGGGAAGCCAAGCATCAGCCGGTGGTGGTGAGTCGCAGTGAGGCGCCGGTGAAGGAGAACGTGCTGGTGGGGGAACGGGTCAACCTGCTGGACCTCCCGGCCATGCGCATTCACGAGATGGACCCCGGCCCTTATGTCACCGCCGGGATGCTCACGACCTTCGACCCCGATAAGTGGATTGACAACTGCGCCATCCAGCGCGGCTTCATCTGCGGACCACGGGAGATACGCTGCTACGTCAACGTGCATACTCACAATTATCTCAACTATGCCGCCTACGGGGAGCGGGGCAAGGAGATGAAGGTCGCCTACTGGATAGGACATCATCCCGCAGTGATCATGGGATCCCACTCCGGCCTGGGCTATCCTGAGAGCCATTACGCGACGGCCAGCGCGGTGGCCGGACAGTCCTTGCGCCTGGTCCCCTCGGAAACCCTGGGCGATGATTTCCTGGTTCCCGCAGACGCCGAGTTCGTGATAGAGGGCATCATGGTCCCGGGCAAGCGGGCCTTGGAGGGCCCCTTTGGGGAATACCCCAGATACTATGGCCCCCAAAGGATGGGGGAACTTTTCGACGTGACGGCTATAAGCTATAGGAATGCCGCCATCTGGGACTCCTTCCTGGTGGGGATCAACAACAACTACGGCGGAGCCCAGGAAGAGGGCAATATCTACGCCGCCGTCAAGCGTGCTGTTCCTCAAGTCCAGCGGGTCGTCGTTCCCGTCTCAGGGTCAGGCAGGTTTCATGCCTATGTGCAGATCAAGAAGACCCATGAGGGCCAGCCCCGGGAGGCGATCATGGCAGCCTTGTCCGCCTCGACCATGGTCAAGCATGTTATTGTGGTCGACGAGGACATCGACGTTTTCGACGACCGCTGGGTGCTGTGGGCCGTGGCCACCCGCAGCCAGTGGGACCGGGACCTGGTGGTAATACCAAACTGCTTTGGCGCAATCTTGGACCCAACCACCGGGGAGCGGGGGTTGGGGACTAAGGGCGGAATAGACGCCACCAAGCCGGCGCCACCCAAGCGCTTTCCGCTGCGGATAAACGTGCCCAAAGACGTCCTGGAGCGGGTAACGCTGGAAGAGTATGTGGGGCCAGAGGCCCTGTCCAAGGTGCCTAATTCACGGGATATGAAGCCATGACCACCGCAGAAAGCTGATTTGGGGGCCGCGCAAATGAACGATAACCAGCGGGTTGTAAAAGAAAAGATTGCACGGATCAAGGCTGCCATTGCTTTGGAACCGCACGACCGGGTCCCGGTGGCCGGAATGGCTGATTTCTGGCCGGTACCCTACTCCAAGAAGTACACCATGCAACAGGCCTTCTACAGCATAGACGTGGCCGCGGAGTGTTACAAGAAGGCTTTTGCCGAGTGGAACCTCTGGGATGCCTTCGCTCCGATCATACAATCGCTCGGCCCGATGCTGGATGCGACCGGCTCCAGGCGGTACAACGTTCCAGGACGGGACCTATCACCGGACGCCGAGTACCAACACCCGGACATCGTCCTGATGCGCGCGGAAGAATACCCCGAGCTCATCGAAAACCCCGTGAAGTTTCATACGGAGAAGATCATACCGCGGCTCTGCTCCAGGATAGGGTCCGAGAGTTCTTACCTGCGAACCATCGCCTTGACCAAGGCTGCTCTCTTTTTTGCCCAGTTCATGGCAAAAGGGCGCAGCTACACTTCTCTCTGGAGTAGCGAATACGGGATCCCCCCGCTCACTCAGGGACAGACCATCTACGTTCCCATTGACTGGCTGGCAGACAAGGTCCGAGGGTTCCACCAGGGCATGATGGACATCAAGGAGAGGCCCGAAGAGCTTCAGGCCGCCTGTGAAGCTCTGGTCCCGTTCATAGTCGACGCCTGTTTGGCCTCTGTACCTGCGGTTGGGGACTATCCCCTGGTCTTCAATCCTCAGCATATGAGCCCGTTCATTTCACCAAAGGACTATCAGAAGGTCTACTGGCCGACGTTCAAGAAGATAGTCGACCAAATTGTAGGACGCGGCTACAAGATGTGGGTGTTTTTTGAAAACAACCAGGAGCAGCATCTGGAGTGCCTGCAAGACCTGCCGAGAGGAAAGGTCGTGGCCCAATTCGAATCCACGGATTTGGCCAAAGCCAAAGACGCTTTGGGGGGGAGGCTGTGCATCGCCGGCGGAATGCCTCCGATCCTCTTGGCTAGAGGGAGTCCGCAGGAGGTTAAAGAGCATACTCTGTCTGTTCTGAAACTTTTCGAAGACGAGCCGGGCTTCATAATGGCCTGTACCACAGTGATGCCCACTACCGCCAAACCCGAAAACCTTCACGCCTGGCTCAATACAATTTACGAGTACGGCCGCCTGGATAGCGGAGCATACTCCAATAGCAGGAAGGAACGCTCAGAGATCGTAGGGGATGCAGAAACGACCACGCCCGCGGGTCCAAGCATGATCACAGCATGGGAAACCGTCAAGTCTGAATTCGGCGACATAAAGGGAGACGAAAGCATAATCAAAGAAAATTGGGGGAATCTTGAGAAGCTTTCCCTCGCTTTTATATACTGGTTACTTAGATAGCGAGGAAACGATGATTGCCAGCACTGACCAGCCGGCAGGCCCGGCAGGTAAAGAGTCTCAGGAACAGGTAAAGGACCTGCGCTCCTTTCTGGCCGCCTACCGGGCCGCCTATCCCGACGACGTCCTGGATATCCATGTCCCAATCAAGGCGGAGCACGAATGCACCGCCATAGGCAAGCATTTTGAGGACCTGGGCAAGTATCCCGTTGTGCTCTTCCACCGGGTGATCACCACCAGCGGCCAGATCTCCCGATTCCCCTTGATGATCAATGTCCTGGGTGACCGGCGCAAGCTGGCCCATGCCATTGGCTCCACCTTCGAGGATGTGGCCATAGACTGGCGCAAGCGGGTGTGGGAGGCCAGGCACCAACCGGTGGTGGTAGGTCGCAGTGAGGCGCCGGTGAAGGAGAACGTGCTGGTGGGGGAACGGGTCAACCTGCTGGACCTCCCGGCCATGCGCATCCACGAGATGGACCCCGGCCCCTATATCACCGCTGGGATGCTTACTACCTTCCACCCCGATAAGTGGATAGATAACTGCGCCCTCCAACGGGGCTTTATCGCCGGGCCAAGGGAGATACGCTGCTCCCTGGCGCCACACACGCACAATCTCCTCAACTATCTGGGCTATGGAGAGCGGGGCAAGGAGATGAAGCTCGCCTACTGGATAGGACATCATCCCGCCGTGATAATGGGCGCTCACTCGGGCCTCAACTATCCTGAGAGCCATTACGTGACGGCCAGCGCGGTGGCCGGACAGTCCCTGCGCCTGGTCCCCTCGGAGACCCTGGGCGATGATTTCCTGGTACCCGCAGATGCCGAGTTCGTCATTGAGGGGACTATGGTCCCGGGTAAGCGGGCCCCGGAGGCCCCCTTTGGGGAGTATTCCAGATATTATGGCCCCCAGAGGATGGGGGAGGTATTCGAGGTTACAGCTCTGACCTACCGGAACGACGCTATCTGGGACTCCTTCCTGGTGGGCATCAACAACAACTACGGCGGAGCACAGTTGGAGGCCAGCATCTATGCCGCCGTCAAGCGCGCCGTTCCTCAAGTCCAACGGGTCGTCGTTCCCGTCTCAGGATCGGGCGGGTTTCATGCCTACATCCAGATCAAGAAGACCCATGAGGGCCAGCCCCGTGAAGCGATTATGGCAGCCCTATCCAGCTCGCCTAAGATCAAGCATGTCATCGTGGTCGATGAGGACATCGACGTTTTCGACGACCGCTGGGTGCTCTGGGCCGTGGCCACCCGCAGCCAGTGGGACCGGGACCTGGTGGTAGTACCTAACTGCTTTGGCGCACACCTTGACCCAACCACCGGAGAGCGGGGGTTGGGAACCAAGGGTGGAATAGATGCCACCAAGCCGGCTCCACCCAAGCGCTTCCCGCTGCGGATAAATGTGCCCAAAGATGTCCTGGAGCGGGTAACCCTGGAAGAGTATGTGGGGCCGGAGGCCCTGGCCAAGGTGCCCAATTCACGGGATATGAAGCCAGGGAAATAAGCGATTGATGCTTTGAAGATTAGGCGTTATACTTGTGCAGTGTCTCGGCGGAGGCACGCGATACCAGAAAGGGGACTAAACCATGGCTGAAAGAGAAGTCCAAAAAATTAAGGAGACCGAGGCCAAGCCAGTCTCTTTTTACGAGTGGTCCTATGCCCACATGAACCAATGGAAAGAGCGCGCTGTCAGCGGCCAGGTAGTCGTCAGGGGGAAGGACATACCCAGGCAACAGAGCCGGCAGGGGCACAGCAAGTGGTATCTGCACCCCTTGCGCGATGAGCTGGTGACCCAGGAGTGGCTGATGTTCCAGCAGGACATTCACACCCACTCCGGCCGGCACCGGCATCAAGGCGGGCTGGCCATTTACGTCATTGAGGGCAAAGGATGGACCACAGTGGATGGCGTCCGGTTCGACTGGGAGGCGGGTGACCTGATACTGCTCCCGATAAAATCCGGGGGGTGCGAGCATCAGCACTTCAACGGACAGCCCGGCCAGCCATGCAAATGGCTGGCTATGATCTTTCTGCCGATGATGAAGTCCATGTCCAGCGAGCTGATACAGAAAGAGGTGTCGCCGGATTATGCCCATGTCTAAAGTGAATCCAAGGTGACTTCTACATGGTCCGGAGAATCGGGTCCGCTGGTCTCATCTTGGTTTTCGTAGATCGCACACTATTTAAGGGAGGTTATACACTAATATGAAAACGACAGGTCATCGTCGAATTTGGGGATTGTCCCTGGTATTCTTGCTGACCCTGGTGGCCGCCGCCTGCGCCCCCACCGCCGCCCCAACCCCTCCAACGCCCATATCCACGGCGGTTAAGCCTCCGCCGGCGGCGGCCACTCCAACCGCCGCGCCGGCAAAACCTACTCAGGCGGCGCCCACCCCGACGCCCAAGCCGGTTACCCTCAAGTTTGGCACCACTGGCAGCATGTCCTACGTGGGGATCTACATAGCTATGGCCAAAGGCTTCTTCAAAGAGCAGGGGATAAACGTCGAAGTTATCAACATCCGCAGCGTGGCGGAATTGGTCGCTCCCCTGGGTACCGGGCAACTCGATTTTGTAGGTATGCCTGTTAGCACGGCACTCTTGGCTGCCGTGGACCGCGGCATAGAGCTAAAAGTTGTCGCTGACGGTGGCCAGCAACGGGCCAACTGGGGGTCCTCCTGGATGATCCTGAGGAAGGACCTAGCCGATTCAGGACAGGTGAAGACCCCGGCGGACCTGAAAGGCATGAAGATCGGCATCGCTTCCCAGGGTAGCTATCTGGATATGTTTGCCAGGTTGGTGCTGGAGGAAGGGAGACTGAAGCCGGAGGACGCCGAGCTGGTGGTCGTGCCCCATGCCGATCAGCCTCCGGCCCTGGCGAATAAGGCCATCGCTGCGGGCACTACGGTCGAGCCCTTCGTTAGCATAGCGGTTCAACAAGGGGTTGCCGTTAGATGGAGGCCCGATTACCAGTACTTCGATGGTAACTCCCAGTCAACGTTCGTAATATTCGGCCCTGAATTATTGAAGGATAAGGATGTAGCCCGAAGGTGGATGATCGCGTACCTCAAGGGAGCCAGGGTCTTCCTGGATGCTTTCGAAAAAAACATCGGGCGGGAAGAGGTGATCAACATCCTCATTAATCAGACCACGGTGAAGGACCGGAAGATGTACGACCTAATGGGGATAGCCTACCCAGAGCCAAATGGCAACCTGGACAGGAAGAGCCTGGGCAAGCAGTACAAGTGGTACGTGGACAATGGGATTTACACGGGTAAACTTACTTTCGATGACCTCGTGGACCCCTCCTTTGCGGAGTATGCAACGCAACAGCTGGGCAAGCGATAAGATAGGGCCATAGCAGCACCCGGATTCTTCGCTTCGCTCCAGAATGACATGTATCAATGCGACAGCGTCGAAATAGTAGCGAGAACCTAACTCAAAAGAAGAGGTATTGCCAGTGATCCGAAAGTGGACAGTCCTGATGGTATTGCTAATGATAGCTCTGGCCGCTGCCGCCTGCGCACCGGCAGCCGTACCGACGGCTACGCCGGCGGCTCCAAAGCCCCCAGCCGCTACCCCGACCACCGCGGCGCCCGCGCCGGCGGCAGCCACTCCCACCGCCGCGCCGGCCAAACCTACACAGGCGGCGCCCACCCCAGCTCCGGCCCCCGTCACGTTGAAGTTCGGGACCACAGGTTCCCTGTCCTTCGGGGGAGTTTATATAGCTTTAGAGAAGGGCTTCTTCAAGGAACAAGGGATAAACCTCGAGGTCGTTAATTTCCGCACGGTGGGAGAGCTGGTGGCCCCTCTGGGCACCGGGCAGGTGGACTTTGTGGGCATGCCCCTTAGCTCTCCCCTGCTGGCCGCGGCGGACCGGGGCATCGACCTGAAGCTGGTGGCTGATGGCTCCCAGCAGAGACTCAACTGGGACCCCTCCTACATCGTGCTGCGGAAGGACCTGGCCGACTCAGGCCAGGTAAAGACCCCTAAGGACCTGAAAGGGATGAAGATAGCCATCCCTTCGCAGGGAGGCTTCGGCCAGATGCTGATCGATAAGATGCTGGAGGAGGGAGGCCTGAAGCGCGACGATGTCGAGATCCTGGTCGTCCCCCACGCCGATCAGGTGCCTGCTTTCCAGAACAAGGCCATTGCTGCTAGCTGGACGTTGGAGCCGTTCATCGTCCGGGGCGTCCAAGGGGGATTCACCATCAGGTGGATACCAGACTACAAGTACTTCGGCGACAGGGTCGAGGGAGCGTTCATTGTATTCAGCCCCCAACTGGCCAAGAATAGGGACGTCGCACAAAGGTGGATGATAGCCTATCTCAAGGGAGTCAGGGTCTACCTGGATGCCTTCGGAGACAAGAAGGTCGGGAGGGATGAGGCCGTCAATACCCTGGCCAAATATACCACAGCCAACGACCCCAAGCTCTTCGACTTCATGCGCCTGACCTACATTGACCCTAACGGACAGCCGGACAAGAAGAGCACGGACGCAATTTACAAATACTTCGTGGACAGCGGCGAATATAAGGGAACAAAGACCATGAATGACATCATGGACCTCTCCTTTGCAGACTACGCAGTCCAGAAGCTGGGCAAGCAGTAGAAAGATGTACAACGGAGGTCTTGAATCAGAAGTAGAGAGGTACAGCCAGTGATCCGAAAGTGGACGATCCTCGCGGTGTTGCTGATGCTGACGTTAGCCATGCAGGCCTGCGCTCCAGCGACAGTTCCGCCTGCCGCACAGACGGCCCCTCCCACGGCGGCGCCCACCAAAGCGCCTGCGGCCGCTCCCACCAAGGCGGCAGAGCCCACCAAGCCACCTGCCCCCACGCCGAGTCCGGTCCCGGCCTCCTTGAAGTTCGGCACCACCGGGGCTTTGGGCTACGCCGGCGTGTACGTCGGCATCGAGAAGGGCTTCTTCAAAGAGCAGGGGATAGATGTGGAACTGGTCAATTTCCGCGCTGTTGGGGAGATGATCGGCCCCATAAGCACCGGGCAAATAGACTTCGCGGGCACGCCCGTCAGCTCGGCGTTGCTGGCCGCGGCAGACCGGGGCATTGAGTTGAAGGTAGCTGCCAGCGGGACCCAGGACATTTCGGGGCGGACGACCTTCTGGGCCGCCTTGAGGAAGGACCTGGCCGATTCAGGACGGGTCAAGACCCCGGCGGACCTGAAGGGCATGAAGATAGCCATTGCTTCGCCGGGGGGCATCTCGAAGATGCTGGTGGATCTGATGCTGGAGGAAGGGGGCCTGAAGCCTACCGACGTGGAATTGGTCTCCCTGCCCTTCGCTGACCAGATACCGGCCTTCGCCAACAAGGCCATAGACGTCGGCATCGCCGCGGACCCCTTTCTCTCCCAGGGCATACAGCAGGGGGTATCAGTCAAGTGGATACCTGATCACAAGTACTTCGACGGCAAATGTGAAACAGCGTTTATGGTTTTTAGCCCCCAGCTCGCCAAGAACAAGGACGTCGCGCAGAGGTGGATGGTCGCCTATCTGAAGGGGGTCAGGGCCTACCTGGACGGTGTCCAGACCAAGGCTGGACGGGAGGAGATCGTCAACATCCTTATCAAGTACACGCCGGTCAAGGACGCCAAGTTGTACGACTATCTGGAGCTGCCCTACATGGACCCCAACGGTGTCCCAGACAAAAAGAGCGTGGACAAGCAAAACAAATGGCTCTTGGATAGCGGGGAGTACAAGGGGAAGATGAGCCTCGGCGACATGACCGACCTGTCGTTTGCGGAGTATGCATCGCAGAGGTTGGGCAAGCGTTAGCACGGGAAGACTTCATTTTTTAGCCAAGGAGAAGACCATGCCTAGCAGTACCTCGCAGCAAGCGGCCAAGGAGAAGGAAGGGCAGGTAAAAGACCTGCGCTCCTTTCTGACCGACTACCGTGCCGTTTACCCTGAGGACGTCCTGGACGTTCATGTACCAATCAAGGCGAAGCATGAATGCACCGCCATAGGCAAGCATTTTGAGGACCTGGGGAAGTATCCCCTGGTACTCTTCCACCGTGTGATCACTACCAGCGGCCAGATCTCCCAATTCCCGCTCATGATCAATGTCCTAGGTGACCGGCGTAAGCTGGCCCACGCCATTGGCTCCACCTTCGAGGACCTGACCATAGACTGGCGCAGGCAGGTTTGGGAAGCCAAGCATCAGCCCGTGGTGGTGAGTCGCAGCGTGGCGCCGGTGAAGGAGAACGTGCTGGTAGGGGAGCGGGTCAACCTGCTGGACCTCCCCATCATGCACATGCATGAGATGGACCCCGGCCCTTATATCACCGCCGGGATGCTCACGACCTTCGACCCCGATAAGTGGATAGACAACTGCGCCCTCCAGCGGGGCTTTATCGCCGGACCAAGGGAGATCCGCTGCTTGCTGGCTCCAAACACCCACAATTACCTCAACTATGTGGCCTATGGGGAGCGGGGCAAGGAGATGAAGGTCGCCTACTGGGTGGGACATCATCCCGCCGTGATCATGGGAGCCCACTCCGGCCTGGGCTATCCTGAGAGCCATTACGTGACGGCCAGCGCTGTGGCCGGCCAGTCCTTGCGCCTGGTCCCCTCGGAAACCCTGGGCGATGATTTCCTGGTTCCCGCAGACGCCGAGTTTGTCATAGAGGGCATCATGGTCCCAGGGAAGAGGGCCTTAGAAGCGCCCTTCGGAGAGTATCCCCGATACTATGGCCCCCAGAGGATGGGGGAGGTATTCGATGTGACGGCTATAAGCTATAGAAATGCCGCCATCTGGGACTCCTTCCTGGTGGGGATCAACAACAACTACGGCGGAGCCCAGGAAGAGGGCAACATCTACGCCGCCGTCAAGCGTGCTGTTCCCCAGGTGCAGCGGGTCCACTGCCCCGTCTCAGGGTCAGGCAGGTTTCATGCCTATGTACAGATCAAGAAGACCCATGAGGGCCAACCCCGTGAGGCGATCATGGCGGCCCTATCCAGCTCGAGCATGGTCAAGCATGTGATCGTGGTAGATGAGGACATAGACGTTTTCGATGACCGCTGGGTGCTCTGGGCGGTGGCCACCCGCAGCCAGTGGGACCGGGACCTGGTAGTAGTACCTAACTGCTTTGGCGCAGTCTTGGACCCAACCACCGGGGAGCGAGGGCTAGGGACCAAGGGGGGGATAGACGCCACCAAGCCGGCTCCACCCAAGCGCTTCCCGCTGCGGATAAATGTGCCCAAAGATGTCCTGGAGCGGGTAACGCTGGAAGAGTATGTGGGGCCGGAGGCCCTGGCCAAGGTGCCTAATTCACGGGATATGAAGCCGAGGAGGTAATTACAGTTTGAGCCAAGGAGAATGGAATGGCTAACAACGCTTCGCAACAAGCTGCAAAGAAAACGGAAGAGCAGGTAAAGGACCTGCGGTCGTTTCTGACCGGCTACCGCGCCGCCTATCCCGACGACGTCCTGGATATCCATGTCCCAATCAAGGCGGAGTACGAATGCACCGCCATAGGCAAGCATTTTGAGGACCTGGGCAAGTATCCCCTGGTCCTCTTCCACCGGGTGATCACCACCAGCGGCCAGATCTCCCGATTCCCCTTGATGATCAATGTCCTGGGTGACCGGCGCAAGCTGGCCCATGCCATTGGCTCCACCTTCGAAGATGTGGCCATAGACTGGCGCAAACGGGTGTGGGAGGCCAGGCACCAACCGGTGGTGGTAGGGCGCAGCGAGGCGCCGGTGAAGGAGAATGTCCGCGTGGGGGAGCAGGTCAACCTGTTGGACCTCCCCGCCATGCGCATCCACGAGATGGACCCCGGCCCTTACATCACCGCCGGGATGCTCACCACTTTCGACCCCGACCAGTGGATAGACAACTGCGCCATCCAGCGCGGCTTTATCGCCGGACCAAGGGAGATACGCTGCTGCCTGGCGCCAAGGACTCACAATTATCTCAACTACGCCTCCTACGAGGAGCAGGGCAAGGAGATGAAGGTCGCCTACTGGGTAGGACATCATCCCGCCGTGATCATGGGCGCTCACTCGGGCCTCAACTATCCTGAGAGCCACTATTTGGCAGCCAGCGCCGTGGCCGGTCAGCCCCTGCGGTTGGTCCCCTCGGAGACCCTGGGCGATGATTTCCTGGTACCAGCAGACGCCGAGGTCGTCATAGAGGGAATCATGGTCCCGGGGAAGCGTGCTCCAGAGGCCCCCTTTGGAGAGTACCCAAGATACTATGGCCCCCAGAGGATGGGGGAGGTATTCGATGTGACGGCTATAAGCTATAGAAACGCCGCCATCTGGGACTCCTTCCTAGTGGGGATCAACAACAACTACGGCGGAGCCCAGGAAGAGGGCAACATCTACGCCGCCGTCAAGCGGGCTGTCCCCCAGGTGCAGCGGGTCTACTGCCCCGTCTCAGGATCAGGCAGGTTTCATGCCTATATACAGATCAAGAAAACCCATGAGGGCCAGCCCCGTGAGGCGATCATGGCGGCCCTATCCAGCTCTTATATGGTTAAGCATGTCATCGTAGTTGATGAGGACATCGACGTTTTCGATGACCGCTGGGTGCTTTGGGCGGTGGCCACCCGCAGCCAGTGGGACCGGGACCTGGTAGTAGTACCTAACTGCTATGGCTCGTTTCTGGACCCAACCACCGGTGAGCGGGGGTTGGGGACTAAGGGTGGCATAGATGCCACCAAGCCGGCTCCGCCCAAGCGCTTCCCGCTGCGGATAAACGTGCCCCAGGATGTATTGGAGCGCGTAACTCTGGAAGAGTATGTGGGGCCGGAGGCCCTGGCCAAGGTGCCTAATTCACGGGATATGAAGAAAACTTCGTGAAAAAACCGATAGACGGGCCTTTCTAGGCCCGCCGGCGGGGGTAGAAAGCCGCCCTGGCCAAGGTGCCCAATTCACGGGATATGAAACCCAGGAGGTTAGAAAGATGGAGACGGTACGAGAGATCTGGTTCAAGTGCGCCAAGTGCGAAAGGGAGTCCTATTGCGAAGCCAGCTTTGAGAAGAGACCGGATGCGGACGTCATGTGCCCCTTCTGCCGGACCGTCCAGAAGCTCAAGGACGCGCGCATTACCTGACGCGCAGCCGGGCCTGGGTTCGGGGGAGTGTCCATGTTTAGGAGACACCGGGGCTGGGGGTCGCCGTCTGCGCAAACCTACAGCGTTCCACTATGCCCGGTTAGCCCCTTTAGTGGGCTTCGGCTTCTTAGCCCATGGCTTTAGCCCGGGGCGGATCTGCCCAAGATGTCAGGCAGTACCATTTTGCATCAAGGCCGTTTCCAGGGCCGGGGCCAAGAATGCGCCGAATATCATACCTACCAGATTTCCAACAGTTAGGGGCATCGCCCAGAGAGGAGGTCGGATGATGACAAAGCAGAATCAACGGTCGGTTTGGGGGGTAGCGCTTGTCCTCTTGCTGGTGCTGGCGACTGCCGCCTGCGCCCCCGCAACCGTACCAACGCCCACTCCCACGGCGGCTCCCAAGCCACCGCCGGCCGCGGCCACCCCTACCCCTGCGCCGCCTAAGCCCACCCTATTGCCGGCCACCCCAACGCCCAAGCCGGCCAGCTTGAAGTTCGGGTCTACCGGGGGCACTTCCTACGCCGGCGCATACATTGCCGTAGAGAAGGGCTTCTTCAAAGAACAGGGGATAGACGTCGAGGTAGTAAACTTCCGCTCCATCGCGGAGATGGTCGCTCCGCTAGGCACAGGACAGGTGGACTCCGTGGGCATGCCCCTGAGCTCGTCCTTGCTGGCTGCCGCGGACCGGGGGATTGACTTGAAGTTGGTGGCGGACTCCGGCCAGCACCTGCCGAATTGGACGCTCTCCTGGATAGTGCTCAGAAAGGACCTGGCCGATTCAGGCCGGGTGAAAACCCCCGCCGACCTCAAGGGAATGAAGATAGCCATTCCTACTCCGGGGGGCCCTGGTCAGATGACCGTCGAGATGGCCTTGGCAGAGGGGGGCCTGAAGCTCAGCGACGTCGAGCTGGTGATTTTGCCCCATGCTGAACAGGTGGCGGCCTTGGGGAACAAGGCTATCGACGCCGGCTACACGACAGAGCCTTTCATCGTTCGGGGCGTCCAGCAGGGGCTCTCCATCAAGTGGATACCTCAGCACAAGTATTTCGGTGGGAGGTCCCAATCCGCGTTTATGGTTTTTGGTCCGCAGTTGGCCAAGGACAAGGATCTGGGCCAGCGGTGGATGATGGCGTATCTCAAGGGAGTCAGGGTCTACTTGGATGCCTTTGGTGAAAAGAAGGTGGGACGGGACGAAGTGGTCAGTATCCTGACCAAGTACACCGCGGAAAAGGACGCCAGCATGTACAACGTGATGGAGATGCCCTACTTCGACCCAAATGGCATTCCAGACAGGAAGAGCAGTGACGCAGTTTACAAGTACTTCATAGACACCGGTGAATACAAAGGAAAGACCACCCTTGATAACCTGTTTGACCTCTCACTTGTGGAAAACGCAGTGCAGAAGCTGGGCAAACGGTAGGCCAGTGCTAACTTACAACAATCGGCGTGCTAATCAATGGCATCAAAACGGAGTGGCACAGGCCTTTGGCCTGTGCGCCCAGGCGAGACGCCTGGGCCACTTTCTCGGCTGAGGAAGGTAACGGAAACTTCCGCAACGAAACGCTAGTGCTCTATTACGGCGGAAACGGCTAACTTCATTGCGAAATAGCTAACGTCATTGCGAGCGGGGCGAAGCAATCTCAGCGCCACACCAGGAGGTTGCTTCGGCCTGCAGGTTTCTAGAACCAATGGCACTAAGCTCCGGCCTCGCAATGACAGGCCGAAATCCGTGCAACAAAGCACTAAAAACCCGCTCAATTAAGGAGAGAATCAAGGAATGGCTGTCCAAGACCTAAGAACTCACATTGCGGCCCTGGAAAGGGCCGGCCAGGTCCAGGCAATTCAGAAAGAAGTAGATTGGGACCTCGAGGTAGGCGCTATTATGCGTCGCGTCTACGATCTCCGGGCGCCGGCCCCGTTCTTCCAGCGGATCAAGGGATATCCTGAAGGATACCGCATCCTGGGCGCCCCCCTGGGATACACCAACAGCGCCAGCACCAGGCATGCGCGCCTGGGCTTAACCATGGGGATGGCGCCGGAAGCCTCTGTTATCGAGATCATGGAGGAGTACATCAGGCGCAAGCGGGGCCCGATCAAGCCGACCCTGGTGTCCACTGGACCGTGCAAAGAGGAAATACATATCGGCGATGAAGTGGACCTGGAGGAGTTCCCTGCGCCCTTGCTCCACGGCGGTGACGGAGGGCGCTACCTGGGGACCTGGCACACCGTGGTAACCAAGGACCCGGACTCGGACTGGGTCAACTGGGGCATGTACCGGATGATGCTCCACGATAAGAAGACCCTGGGCATTATGATCACGCCGTCACAACACATCGGGCATATCTATTATCCCAAATATGAGTCAAGAAACCGTCCCATGGAAGTGGCGATTGCCATAGGCACGCACCCGGTGTGCGCGATCGTGTCCGGCCTGATGTATGCGCCGGGGTTTAACGAGGTAGACCTGGCAGGGGCGCTCCTGGGGGAACCAGTAGAACTGGTCAAGTGCGAGACGGTGGACCTGGCTGTTCCTGCCAACTCGGAGATCGTCATTGAGGGGGAGGTGTTTCCTCACGACCGGATGGAGGAAGGGCCCTTTGGCGAGTTTACCGGCTACATGGCTGGGGAAAGGGCGCCGAGGCCGGTGGTACGAGTAAAGGCCATCACCCATAGAAAGAACCCCATCCTCACTTGCGCCTGCCCAGGGGTCCCAGTGGAGGAGGACCACGCCCTGAGGCCCTTGGCCAGCGCCAGCGTCCTGGACGACTTGAGATCCAGGGGATTCCCCGTTCGCATGGTGTACATACCTCCTGAGGTGGGTAACCACTTCTATGTCATCTCGACCAAAGTCCCCTTCCCTGGCTACGCCAAGTACCTTGCTAACGCAGTGTGGGGCAGCGCCCAGGGCAAGCCGGCCTTCTACCTGGTCATCGTGGATGAAGACGTAGACGTGACTAATCTAGATGAGGTGATGTGGGCCTTTGCTTCCCGCTGCCATCCCGACAGAGGCATAGTTAAGATGAAAGACACCTGGGGGCACCCTCTATTGGCTTTTGCCAATGCCGAAGAGAAACAGAACCTCCGGGCCGCCCAAGTGCTATTTGACTGCACCTGGCCCAAGGAATGGCCCAAAGAGGCCATCCCGATCAAGGCCTCTTTCGATGTGATGTGGCCCAAGGAGATGCAGGACATGGTGGTTGCCAATTGGAAAGACTACGGCTTTGAATAAGGCCTAAATGTCGTCTGACGGTACGGCCGCACTTGACCGTGATAGGCTCCGGCGGGGCTTCCCAGCCCCGCCTATCGGGACCGAGGGCCTTCGTTTTGCTCGATAGCCGGCCCTTTCCATGCCCGGCGGGCGCTAGCGATCACGGTTGAATGCGTTGGTACCCATCTTCCTGAGAAGGAGAAAGAATGCCTTACTATAAGGACCTGAGGGAACACATCCGGGTTCTGGAAGAGCATGGCAAGCTGCAAAGGATCAACAGGGAGATAAACAAGGATACGGAGCTAATGCCCCTGGTGAGATGGCAGTTCCGAGGTGGGATCCCCGATAGCGAAAGGAAGGCCTTCCTCTTCCAGAACGTCACGGATGTTAAGGGAAAGAAGTATAACGGCCAGGTATTGGTGGCATCTCATGCTGGGTCAAGGGACATCTATGCCATGGCCATGAACACCACCCCCCAGGATATCGTAAAGAAGTGGGAGGAGGCCCAGCTTCACCCCATCAAGCCCAAGCTGGTGGCATCCGGGCCGTGCCAGGAAGAGGTGCACCTGGGGAATAACCTCCTGGAGCACGGGGCGTTGGAGGAATTCGCCGTACCCATCTCCACCCCTGGATTCGATAATGCCCCCTATTTCTCAGCAGGCAACTATGTTAGCAAGGACCCGGGGACCGGCGCCAGGAACGTGGGGAACTATCGGACCATGATCAAGAGCCCGACGAGAATGGGCGTCTGTGCGCGTACCTACCAGCATATCCGGCAGCAATGGTTCAAGTACAAGAAGCAAGGCAAACCCATGCCGGTGGCCATATCTGTCGGCCCAACACCCAACGTGGGACTGGTAGCCGTCACCAAGGTGCCCTACGGCGTGGATGAGTTTGACGTCGCCGGGGGTATAGCTGGTGAGCCCATTGAGCTGGTCAAATGCCAGACCGTAGACCTGGAAGTCCCGGCCACCTCCGAGATAGTGATAGAAGGAGAGGTCCCCACCGACTACCTGGAGCTTGAGGGACCCTTCGGCGAATTCACTGGATACATGGGCATGCCCGACCCCGGTTTATTCGTCAACGTCAAATGCATCACTCACCGCAAGCAGCCCATCTGGAATGCCTACATCAGCCAGTTCCCGCCCAGCGAGAGCAGCTTGATGACCCAGATAGGAGAGGAGGCGGCTCACTATAACCTGTTGAAGCATGATCTGGGGATAGACAACGTAGTGGATGTGGCCTTTCACCTGGAGAGTGGTGGCCGGATGCTTTGTGTAGTAGTCCTGCAGAACGCCACCACCTCTCAGGCCTGGCAGGCTCTCTACGGCGTTTGCAGCAGGACCGCCAACCTTTCCAAGATCACCATAGCCGTGGACGATGATATAGACCCGCGGGACATGGACTCTGTTTTCTGGGCGCTCTGCTACCGGATGCAGCCCCACCGGGATATCCACATCGCCCAGGGTAAGACTGCCGCCCTGGACCCCTCTGCCATTCCGGCAGCCGGGCATGGGAGCCTGACGGAGCCGCCGGCTACCTCCTCGTTGTTGATAGACGCTACGAGGAAATGGGGGTATCCACCGACGTCACTACCCAGGCGGGAGTTCATGGAAAACGCCCTGGAGCTGTGGCAGGACCTGGGGCTGCCGCCCTTGAAGCCCAAAGTTCCCTGGTTCGGGTCATCGCTGGGTTTCTGGCCGGAGGAGATCGCCGAGGAAGCCGAGCTGGCGCTCCGTGGCGAGCATTATAAGACCGGCGAGAAGCTGGCCAAGAATAGAATTAAGGTCTAATGGAGGGAACGATGAACATAGACGTACATGCCCACTTCTATCCGCCCGAGTACCTGACCGAGATTGTCAAGCTGGGGGAGAAGTCTTCACATCCCTGGGATAAGGGTTGGCACCACCAGATCGCGGGAAAGGTCCTCAAGACTCCCAAGATGTGGGCCGTTGACGAGCGTTTGGAGGACATGGATAAAGCCGGGGTAGACATCCAGGTCCTCTCGGTCTCTACGCCAAACGTCTACTTCGAGGACGGGGAGGCCAGCCTCCAACTGGCCCAAATAGCGAACGATACCTATTCTGAGCTCTGCCGCCAGCATCCGAGCCGCTTCCGGGCCTTCGCCAGCGTCCCAATGGGGCACCCTGAGAAAGCGGTAAGTGAGCTCCGCCGGGCCATCAGCGTCCTGGGGCTCCACGGGCTCGTCCTTGGAGATAACGTACGGGGCAAGGGCCTGGATGCCCCGGAGTTCATGCCGGTCTTCGAGGAAGCCGAACGATTGGGGCTCCCCATCTTCCTTCATCCAATGACTCCTGCGGGAGCGGAGTCCATGCTGGACTATGACCTGGTCACTATAGTGGGCTTCATGTTCGATAATACCCAGGCCGCCGCCAGGCTGGCCTTCGGGGGGGTCTTGGAGCGATGCCCGAAGTTGAAGGTAATAGTCCCTCACCTGGGAGGGGCCTTCCCTTATATTATGGGACGAATAGACTATGCCTACCGCACGCGCGCCCACTGCCGCGAGAACATCAGCCAGCCCCCCAGCCATTACCTGAAGCAGATGTACGTGGATACCCTTTCCTTCCATGCCCCTGCCCTGCGCTGCGCCTACGAGACCATGGGGGCCGGCCAGATGGTATTGGGCAGCGACTATCCCTTCGCCATGGGAGGCGCGGACCTGATCGTAAAGGATATAAAGGACCTGAATATGACGGAGCAAGAGGAGCAGCGGGTGCTGGGAGGCAACATGTGTGAGCTATTAGGTATCAGGCCGAAGCCGTAGGTGATCAGGGGATTTGGTAGAGGGCCCTCTTTACCCACGTCTCATTTGGACTCGGAACTCGCGATTCCCGCTACCATCCGGGGCGACCCGGTGGGTCGCCCCTACATGGTCTGCACATCACAGGAATATGGCGTAAGGGCGACCCGGTGGGTCGCCCTTACGTGGTCTGCACATCACAGGAATATGGCGTAGGGGCGACCCGGCGGGTCGCCCTCGGGCCGCTGCCAATCAAATCCAACGCAAGAAGATCTGGGCGCACCTGTACGAGCCGTGCGCCCTACCGCTCCCCAGGACGCGCGAAGGTGAAGGCCACCGGCACTTGGCTTACTTTCATCTGCTCGCCGTCCCGTTCGATGACCACGTTACAGAGCCAGTCCGGAGACGGTTCGGGGTAGTCCTCTCGGAAGTGGAGGCCCCGGCTCTCTTTGCGGGCCAGGGCCGCCCTGGCCATCATCTCGCTGGCGGTCAGCATGTGCCCGAGCTCCAGGCACTCCATCCACTCGTTATTGTGCCTCCGAGTCGCCGTCCTCACCTGCCACTTATCGGCACCGGCACGTATGGCGAGGATCCTATCCAGGGCTGATCCCAGGCCCGCCTCCGTTCGACCGAGAAGGTGCAGGTGGTCCCGAAGAATGTCTTGCAGCTCCCGCCTCACTTCCAGGGCAGGAATGGCTCCCCTGGCTCCATTGGCCATGGGCTTGAGGGCAGACTGTATGAATGGTCGGGTGTCCGGCAGGTCGTCGGGCACTTTCCCAGTTTCCCGTGCGTAGGCCGCAGCTTCCCGTCCGGCGATGGACCCCATCGCAGTATAAATGGGAAGCGGGTTCCCAGCCATCGTGTAGGCGCCCTCGGCCCCTCCCACCACCTCACCGGCCGCGAAGAGCCCCGGCACATTGGTCTGTAGCCTGGCGTTGACCCTGCACCCGCCCATGGATTCCAGTGGAGCCGGGGCTATCTCCAGAGCCTCCCGGCGAATGTCAATACCAATGATCTTGAGGTAGCTCACCAAGCGTGTTGGTCCCAGAGAGGCGATGTGGTCTTCGATTAAGTTATCTGGCAGATGCTTGAATGAAAGATAAAGGCCTCCGTGAGGAGAGCACCTACCTGCCCTGATCTCTTGTTGAAATACGACCGGCTGGGCCAGCCCCGCGACCCTCTTGCTGCGCCATACGTCTTCCCCTTGCGAATTGTAGACGATGCCCTTCAGCGCGTATCGCAGCGATGTTGCCAGGTCCAGCTCTCCGGCGTAGGCGGGTGGCCAGGCGAGGCAGCCGGTGTAGAAGTCGCCAAACTCTATATCTTGAAGCTGGGCCCCGGCCCGATAGGCCATGCCGTGTCCCTCTCCGACCAGCGTCGGGCTGGTGGCCGTGAAGCGGTACATGCCCATGAAGCCACCGGTGGCCACTATGACCGCCTTGGCTCTAAAGGCAACAAAGCGGCCGTCAATGACATCCAGGGCCAGAGCCCCAACCACCGCCCCATTCCGCTTAAGTAGCTCGAGCGCCTGCATATTCCCAAGCGCCCTCACCCCCAATCGCCGGAGCTGCTTGGGGAAGATCCGCCGGAGTTCGGGCCCGGCCATGGCGCCAGCTCGATACAAACGCGGGACCCGGGGATGCCTTGAACCGGGAAATACCAGTTGCACGTATTTACCGCCGGACTTCAGGTAATGCATGCCCCAGTGGTCCAGGCGATGAAGGCATCGCGGTATTTCATTGGTTACGGCGAGAAGCAACTCCTGGTTGTTAAGGTACTGGCCGACGCGTATGGTGTCTCGAGCGTGCTCCTCCGGGCTGTCAGGAGGATAGAGGGCAACCTGAAAACCCGTTCCGGCCATCCAGGACGCTGCCCCATCCCTGGTAATGGGCCCTTTGGATAAGACCGTAACCTCGGCTCCTGCCTCAGCCGCTTGGGCGGCAGCAGTCAGGCCGGCAATGCCGGCGCCGATTACCAGGACATCACTATCCAGAATTGCGCCTATCTCACCGTTCGGTGGCGTACTCACGATATCTCCAACATTGATAATCTGTGCAATCTGCGAAATCTGTGGACCGTTCCCTTTGCGGAATCTGCGGATCGCTCGTCACTGAGGGTGCCCGCTGCGCTGTTCTTCTATCTGCCTTAGCTCGACGCGGCGGGTCTTCCCTGTCTCCGTCTTCGGCAATGAATCAATGAACTCAATCTCGCTGGGTACCATATAGGCCGCCACCCGTGCCCGGACGAACTTCCGAAGCTCTTCCGCCAGCTCGACTGATCCTTGCTGGCCGTCCTTGAGGGCTACAAATGCCTTGACCCTTTGCCCCTGTACGGGGTCCGGGACCCCAATCACTGCTGGCTCGAAGACGGCTGAGTGCTCCATCAAGGCATCTTCTACCTCACCTGGGGATACCCGGTACCCGCGGCTCTTGATAATATCGTCGCTGCGGGACACGTGCCAGTAGCCGCCGTCTTTGTCCTGGTAAACCAGGTCGCCGGTGAGGCTCCAGCCGTCTACTACCGACTCCTTCTGCTTCTCCGGGTTGCGCCAGTACATGACGCCGCTGATGCCCCTTAAGGCCAGCCGCCCCACAGTGCCGGTCGGGCAATCTCGTCCCTGGTCATCAATAACCCGGACCTCAAAGCCGGGCAAAGGGTGGCCCAGGGAAATGGGGTTGCTCTCGGGAAGCCACGTGCCCAAATAGGCTGCAAAGGTCTCGGTAGAGCCCATGACGTTCTTCAACTCAGTCCCAAACCGTGATTTCCATTGCTGGAAAGTGGCCGGCAACAATGGGGCTGTGCCGGCCACGGTTATTCGCAGGCTGCTTGTATCATACTTCTTCTCGGCGCCCGGCACGTTCAGCATCTGGTTGTAGGCGGCAGGGGAGGCGATAAAAATGCTAATCCCGTACTTCTGGATGGTCTCGAATCGCTGTTCGGGCGTAAGCCGTCCCTCCAGGAGGACGCTGGGAACGCCGTAAAAGATGGGCAGCAACATCGAAAGGGCGTAGCCAGCCACGAATGCCAAGGGCGGCATACCGCCGACGACATCCGTCGGGCGGATGCCCCCGAAGTAATAGTCGCCCATAATCTGAGGGACGGCCATCATGTTCATATGCATATGCATGCAGCCTTTGGGCATTCCGGTCGTGCCGGAGGTAAAGAACACCGCGCCCACGTCATCCCTCTTCACCTTGACGCTCTCAATGCGGTCGCCGGACGTTCGGATTAGCTCCTCTTGCGAAAGGTAGCCGCGACTCCTAAGCTCGGCGGGGTCTCCCCCGACGGCGATGAGGTGCTGCACCGTCTCGTATTTGTCCCGGCCCAGTTCAACATCCTCCAGCAGATCGTGCATGGAGATGAGGGCCTTGGCCTCGCTGGTATTGGCGACATGGGTTATCACCCTCTCCCGCAGGAGGATCATGGTTGGGACCGGCACAGCTCCAAGACGGTGGAGGGCCAGGGCGGAGGTCACGAACTCCAGGCAACTGGGCATACGCAAGACGACGCGGTCCCCTTTGCCGATGCCCAGGCCACGCAGGCCGTTGGCCAGCTTGTTCACAAGCTGGTAGAGATCTTCGTAGGTTATCTGCCTGTCCCCGGAGTAGAAAGCGGTCCTCTGCGCGCGGTCCTCCGTAAGGTTGCGGTCCAGGAAATGCTCCGTGAGGTTAATCTCCTCGGGGAACTGTATGTGGGGTAGTTCGAATCGGATCTCCGGGACCGCCCCTTTGGGGAGGAGCTCAACCTGCAATTGAGGAGGGTAATTCACGGTAAGCATTTGTTGTTACCTGGGTTGTCCTTCAGTCATTGCCAGGAGCCTCTGGTGTCCTTCTATTGCATCGGGCAAATCATCGTCTGCATGGGGCAAATCATCGTCAAGTGAAATCCCCCGTCCTTCAGTCATTGAAAGCCTCTGGTGTCCTTCAGTCATTGCGAGGAGCGGAGCGACGAAGCAACCTCGGCACGGGTGAGATTGCTTCGCTCCCGCTCGCAATGACTACTCGTGGGTTGTTCCACATTATATAATCTTCGATTGGTGACCACAAGCCGGTCTCGGGCGGCCGTAGCGCCGGAGTATGGTCATGCACCAAATACTGTGCCACGACCGTCCGAATAAGTTCGGCGTTGGGCTAAGCGTAACGCCGAATTTATTCGGCAGACTGGTTTTGGCATCTTAAATTGTGCATGACCGTTACCCGGCAGCCCCCCGCCACCCGCAGATATCCACGCCCATCACACCTTGATTCTGTTCTTGGCCAGCTTCTCGCCGGTCTTATAATGCTCGCCCTTGAGCGCCAGCTCAGCCTCCTCGGCGATCTCCTCCGGCCAGAAACCCAGCGATGACCCGAACCAGGGGACTTTAGGCTTCAAGGGCGGGAGCCCCAGCTCCTGCCACAGCTCCAGGGCGTTCTCCATGAACTCCCGCCGGGGAAGAGAGGTCGGCGGATAACCCCACTTACGCGTGGCATCTATGAGAAGCGAGGTGGTGGGCGGCAGCGCAAACAGATTGCCCTTCTCGTCCGGGGGCAGAGCGGAGGGGTCCAGAGAAGCGGTCTTTCCCTGGGCGACCTGGAGGTCACGGTGAGGCTGCATCCGGTAGCAGAGGGCCCAGGACACGGAGTCCATGTCTCTGGGATCAATATCATCGTCAACGGCTATGGCGATCTTGGCGTACAGAGCACTGGCCGCGCAAACCCCGTAAAGGGCTTGCCAGGCCTGAGACGTGGTGCAGTTCTTCAACTGGATCACGCATAACATCCGCCCGCCGCTTTCGGGGTGGTACGCTACCTCCACCACGTTATCTATGCCCAGGTCATGCTTCAGCAGGTTGTAGTCCGTGGCCTCCTTGCCTATCTGGGTCATCAAGCTGCTCTCGCTGGGCGGGAACTGGCTGATGTAGGCATTCCAGATGGGCTGCTTCCGATGTGTAATGCACTTTACGTTGACGTATGGCTCCGGTCCGCCCATGCCCATATAGCCGGTAAACTCTCCAAAAGGCCCTTCTCGTTCCAGGTAGTCGGTGGGGATCTCCCCTTCGATGACTATCTCCGCCGTGGCAGGGACTTCCAGGTCCACAGTCTTGCACTTGACCAACTCGATGGGCTCGCCCGCGATTCCGCCAGCAACGGCCAGCTCATCCAGGCCATAAGGGATCTTGGTCACAGCCACCAGGCCCACGTTCGGTGTGGGGGCTATAGCCACTACCACCGGCATGGGCACACCCCGCTGCTTATACTTATGCCAGTGCTGTCGAATGTGCTGCGGCAAGGGTGCGTCAATCCCCGTTCTGAGGGGGCTCTTGATCATGGTCCGGTGGTTGCCCACATTCCTGATGCCGGTCTCCGGGTCCTTGGTGATGTAATTGCCCGCTGAGAAGTAAGGGGCGTTGTCGAACCCTGGAGTGGAAATGGGTATGGGGAATTCCTCCAACCCCCTGTGTTCCAGGAGATTATCCCCTAGATGCACCTCCTCCTGACATGGCCCGGATGCCACCATCTTGGGCTTGACGGGATGAAGCTGAGCATCCTGCCATTTTTTTGCGATATCCTGGGGGGTGGTGTTCATAGCCAGGGCATAGATGTCCCGTGAGCCGGCATGGCAGGCGACCAAGACCTGGCCATGGTACTTCTTACCCTTAACATCCGTGACGTTCTCAAAGAGGAAAGCCTTCCTCTCTCCGTCGGGTATTCCACCTCGGAACTGCCATCTGACCAGAGGCATCAGCTCCGTGTCTTTGTTTATTTCCCTGTTGATCCTCTGCAGCTTGCCTTTCTCTTCCAGAACCCGGATGTACTCCCTCAGGTCCTTGTAGTAACCCATGTTATCGCTTGCCCAGCCTTTGGACAGCGTATTCCACAAACGAGAGGTCCAACAGGTTGTTGAGGGTTGTCGTTCCTTTATATTCCCCGCTATCTATGAAATACTTGTAAATCGCGTCGCTGCTGTTCCTATCAGGAGTGCCGTTTGGGTCCAGGTAGGGCATCTCCATCACGTTGTATAGCTTGGCGTCCGTCCCAGTGTATTTGACCAGGATGTTGACTATCTCGTCCCGGCCTATCTTCTTCTCACCAAAGGCATCCATATAGGCCCTGACCCCCTTGAGATAGGCCATCATCCACCGCTGACCCAGCTCCTTGTCCTTGGCCAACTGAGGGCCAAAGACCATAAACGCGGCCTGGGACCTTCCATTGAAGTACTTGTGCTGAGGTATCCACTTGACAGAGACCCCTTGCTGGACGCCTTGAACAATGTATGGTTCCGTCGTGTTTCCGGCGGCGATAGCCTTGTTCCCCAGGGCCACCACCTGGTCAGCATGGGGTAAGGTCACCAGCTCCACGTCGCTGAGCTTGAGGCCTCCTTCGGCCAATGCCTTCTCTAAGACCATCTGGCCCGGGCCTCCCGGGCTGGCGGAGGCTATCTTCATTCCCTTGAGGTCGGCGGGGGTTTTCACCTGTCCTGAATCGGACAGGTCTTTCCTAAGCATGATCCAGACGGTGGTCCAATTGGGCAGGTTTTGGCCGGAGTCCGCGACCAGCTTCAATTCAATCCCCCGGTCCGCGGCAGCCAGCAGCGACGAGGCCATGGGCATGCCCACGGCGTGCAACTGCCCTGTGCCCAGCGGAGCGACGGCCTCAGCGATGCTGCGGAAGTTAACTACTTCCAGGTCTATCCCCTGCTCTTTGAAGAAACCCTTTTCCAAGGCAACATATACGCCGGCGTAAGCGGTGGCTGGGCTAGACCCGTACTTCAAAGAGGCTGGCTTGGGCGTAGGCGTAGGCGTAGGCGGCGCCGGGGTGGGCTTCGGCGCCGCAGAGGTAGGGGTGGCCGCGGCCCCCGCGGGCTTGGGGGCCTCGGCCGCCTTGGTGGGAGCCGCCGGCGGCTTCGTGGGAGTGGGTGTCGGGGCGGCGCCGGGAGCACACGCGGCAGCCGTCAAGGCCAGCAAGACCGCCACCACCACCCAAACCGTCCGCAGATTCTTCATTTTCATTATCGGACCCCTTTCCGGGGCTCTGCCCCAAGAATTGTGTTTTCACCGAGGGGTGACACCCTCAGGGATGGGCGCATACGGTTAGACAGCTTCCAGCCCCAGAAACGGCCCACTATCCGGACAAGAGGCCGCGCGAGACTCCGGCTTGATGCATAATCATGCGGCCAGTTGGCCGGGGAAGATACCCGGTATTCCAGGCAGCATCGCCCCGGGCTAAAGCCATGGGCTGAGATGACCAAGCCCACTGAAGGGGCTGTACCAGGTCTTCCAATGCTCACCGTCTCTTGTCTCCCTGCCCTTCTCACAAGAGAGGCCAATCATCATTGACCCAATGACCGAGTCACTCAATCGCCCAATCACAAATCACCAATCACCACGCCCAGCCCCTTAAGTAGGCTTCATTGTAGCCCATGGCTTTAGCCCGGGGCGGAACAGCGACCCCGCGCCTTTGCCATCACAGGGAGGTCGTCACGTTTTGCATTAACCATCTTGCCAGTCCCAGGGCCAGCGGCAAACATGGGCACTCCCCGAGGGGAAGCCCCCGGGCTCCCGTTAGCCACCTTAACCTGTTCCAAGAGAGGATGGCACTTACCGAACTTCGCGTCCTGCGGCGACTCCTCGTCAGAGATAGGTGATGGACCTGAGCCCTACACCCTGAACCCTGAACCCTCTCTTACACCTTGATTCTGTTCTTGGCCAGCTTCTCCCCGGTCTTATAGTGTTCGCCCTTGAGCGCCAGCTCGGCCTCCTCGGCAATCTCATCCGGCCAGAATCCTAGCGATGACCCGAACCAGGGAACTTTAGGCTTGAGCTCGGGCAGCCCCAGCTCCTGCCACAGCTCCAGGGCGTTCTCCATGAACTCCCGCCGGGGTAGAGACGTCGGCGGATACCCCCATTTCCTCGTGGCATCTATCAGAAGCGCAGAGGTGGGCGCTAGCGCATGCAGGTCGGCCTTGGCCTCCGGGGGAATGGACGACGGATCCAGGGCGGCGGTCTTCCCCTGAGCGATGTGGAGGTCCCGGTGAGGCTGCATCCGATAGCAGAGCGCCCAGAATACAGAGTCCATGTCCCGGGGATCGATATCATCATCTACGGCGATGATGATCTTGGAATAGAGACTGGTCCTGGCACTAACCCCGTAAATGGCCTGCCACGCCTGAGAGGTGGTGGCGTTCTTCAAGACTACTACGCACATCATCCGCCCACCACTCTCCAGATGAAACGCTACATCCACTACGTTGTCTATCCCCAGATCATGCTTCAATAGCTTGTAGTGGGCCGCCTCCTCCCCTATCTGGGTCATCAGGCTGCTCTCGCTGGGCGGGAACTGGCTGATGTACGCATTCCAGATAGGCTGCTTCCGATGTGTGATGCATTTGACGTTCACGGTCAGGTTGGGATCCCACATGCCCATGTAGCCGGTGAACTCTCCAAAGGGTCCCTCTCGCTCCAGGTAATCGATGGGCACCTCCCCTTCTATTACTATTTCAGAGGTGGCCGGGACTTCCAGGTCCACGGTCTTGCACTTGACCAGCTCAATGGGCTCGCCGGCTATACCCCCGGCGACATCAAACTCGTCCACGCCGTAGGGCACCTTGGTCACCGCCACCAGCCCCACGTTGGGTATCGGACCGACGGATATGGCCACCGGCATGGGTATCCCCCGCTGCTTCCACTTGTTCCAGTGCTGCCGGATATGCTGAGGCATCCGGCCATCCACTCCCGTCCTGATGGGGCTCTTGATCATGGTCCGGTGGTTGCCGACGTTCCTTATGCCCGTTTCCGGGTCCTTGGTTACGAAGTTGCCCGCAGAGAAATAAGGGGCGTTATCGAACCCAGGGGTGGAGATGGGTACGGCGAATTCCTCTAAGCCCCCATGCTGCATTAGGTTATCCCCTACATGCACCTCCTCCTGGCATGACCCAGAGGCCACTATCTTAGGCTTGATGGGGTGCGCCTGAGCCTCCTGCCACTTCTGGACAATTTCCTCAGGCTTGCAGTTCATCGCCAGGGCATAGATGGCCCTCGACCCGGCATGGGATGCCACCAATACCTGGCCGTTATACTTCTTGCCCTTAGCGTCGATTACCTTCTCGAAGAGGAACGCCTTCCTGTCTTCATCCGCCAGGCCTCCTCGGAACTGCCATCTCACCAGGGGCATTAGCTCCGTATCCTTGTTTATCTCCCTATTAATCCTTTGCAGCTTCCCCTTCTCTTCCAGAACCCGGATGTATTCCCTGAGATCCTTGTAGTAAGCCACTGTACTCCTTTCTGGTCAATACTTGAATGGTTGTACCAGGTAACTCCTTTGGACCACCAATCTGTAGCGCCTAACGCTCGAAAACCTTTATGAGCCTGGGTAAGTTGTTGGAATCACGCTGCGAAGAGTTGAGTGGCGTTAGTTTAGCCTACCACCAACTCTTTGTCAACCTACTTATTCAGATAGGGTGAACGTCAAGATTCCGCGAAAGTTGCCGGCAATGTAGTGCGGGGGCTTCTCCCCCTGGGGCGGAGAGGGGGAGAAGCCCCCGCACTACCACTACTCTCCCCCAGCGCGAAATCTTGACGGCTACCTATTCAGATACGACGGCAGTGTTGTGAGATCGGTGCGCCGGTTGTCCTTCTTGTAGGGGGCCGGGGCGACCGTCGCCCGGATCTTCTTCTGTGGCTTGCCCGGGTCGCCCCAGACGACGATGACTTCCGTGCCGGGCTTGCTCAACTCGATGTCGATCGGGCACAGGGAGAGCATCTGCCGGAAGTAATAGCTGTAGCCCCGCGATGTCGTCGTTCCGACGAGCTTGACGCCGTTCAGCACCTGGTCCGCGTGCATGCAAACCCACCCCTGGCGCGGCATGTCCATGAATTGGTACGGCTCGCCTTGGCGGAACAACGACGCGAAGACATCGGTGATATCGTCGGCGTTCCAGACGAGCGTCACGAGCTTCCGCTTCGGATGAGCGACCTCGGCTTCGAGCGCTTCCTGCCCGACGAAGGCGTGGTCGAACTTGATGTTCTTCCCCCAGCCCAGCTCCACCGGGCTCCGGAACCAGGCGCTGATGTCGTCTGCCTCGAAGCTTCCGGCGACCTTGAAACGGACCTCAACGGCCGTGAGGTCGACCGACTCGCCAAAGTCCCCCATGCCCTCCCCAAAGACGGCAGGCACGTAGTCCACCGCTTCTGTCGGGAAGCTGGCTTCGAGATGATTGACTGTGGCAACCCTCTGGCCGAGTTGCCGGATCCCGAATTCCCGGCCCGCCTCCAGGATGGCGTCGCGCACCTCCCTGGTGTACTCGTTAGGTCCGTGGAGCTCGAATCCAATCTCGCCAGCCATGCCCTGCCGCAGGGGATAGACCTCCCGGCCGTTGATGTGCGCCTTACGGAAGCGCATGTAGCCGATATCGCGCAGGCTCTCGCCGGTTACCTTCTCCAGCACGAACAGCGCGTTCGGGCCGGAGACCTGGAGTTTGAAACTGCTGAGGCCCAACCACGCCGACGCGTGGTACCCGCCCTTCTCGAGCTTGTACCGGAGCCAGGAAAATACCGGTCCAAGGGCCTGGAACGATAACTCTTCCTCGCCGAGGCGCATGAGGACGCCTTCGCCGATCACCTTGCCTTCGTTATTGCAGAAAATGGCATGCTTGGCCTGACCGACATCGAACTTGGCCATGCTGTTGACGGCGTGGTCCGAGAAGAACTTCAGCGCGTCAGGTCCCTTGACGACAAACTCCTTGAGCCAGGACCAGTCGCCGATGTAGCACGTCTGCTTCCAGGACATGCTCTCGTCCATCCAACCCGTGTACTCCCACCTCCCCATGCGGTTCGTTGAAACGTAATTGGCGAACCCGGTTCGGGACCTGGCTGTAATCAATGACCTTGGATCCATGTGTTCGCTCATCAGAAAAGACCCTCCTTTCATTACGGACCCCTTCAAGCAAATAACGTTTTCGCCTGAATAGATAAGCTCTATGTTTGGACGAAGCTCACAACTTTACATCAACGATTCTGGCTGATGGTTGAGTGGCGCTAGTTTAGCCTTCAACCACCTCCTTGTCAATCTAACGCCCTGCCAACCGCGTAGGAAACCACATCGGGCAATTGACAAGAACCGTCAAGCTCAGCTAGAGTGCAGAGTACCTGCGGTACCAGGCGTCACCGCAACGTCCATGGTTGGTCGCCATCGGTGAAAAAGTGACGCCAATGAGGCATACCGGGCATCTACCCAGAGGAATTCCAGGCTCAAAGCAGGACACAATCGAATGGGCAAAGCACACAACGTTGAAAAGCCAGAAATCAATACCCTTGTCGATAGCTTCCATCATGCGTAGCTTAGATAGTACGAGGCCGACTTGTCCGAATTTATCAGGCTGATACTCGTTTTTGCCGTGATCATGATATTGATCCGGCGCAAAGTGAATATCGGTCTCGCTATGCTGGCCGCAGCGGTCTTTCTGGGCCTCGTATTCCAGATGGCGCCGCTCGATCTCTGGCGAGCTGCAATTGTGTCCGCGGTTGACCTCAGCACGCTTAACCTTCTCGCATCCCTAATCCTGATACTCTTCAATCCTGATACTCTTCCTGGAAAACGTGATGCGCAAGACATTGCTGCTGCAACGGATGGTCACCGCGGTGACGACACTGGCACGCGATCGCCGGCTGGCGATGGCCCTGCTTCCCGCCT
>Ga0082335_1002121_pt1 | contig 38283 bp, 34 predicted proteins | sample Subgrocontami58m_FD_72375 | JGI IMG/M metagenome (GOLD analysis project Ga0082335, IMG submission 72375) | Subsurface groundwater microbial communities from S. Glens Falls, New York, USA - GMW37 contaminated, 5.8 m (SPADES assembly) (version 2) ...
AGGCTTAAAGCCGTATCTATTGTAATTTTTATTTCAATCATTTTTTTAAATTAATCCATTTATACTTTTTTATGCAACAACTTCAGCAGTAAGAACAGATGTAACTTTCTTTGCTGCATCTTGCAATGTTGTTGCAACTTCAAAATTTAATCCTGAATTCTCAAGAAGTTCTTTCGCTTCAATTGCATTTGTTCCTTCAAGACGTACAACAACAGGAACAGTAACTGAAATTTCTTTCACAGCATCAATAACTCCCTGAGCAACACGATCGCAGCGTACAATGCCGCCGAAAATATTTATCAAGATTGCTTTTACATTTGGATCGGACAAAATTATTTTAAAACCATTTGCAACTGTTTCTTTGTTCGCTCCGCCACCGACATCCAAAAAGTTTGCCGGTTCTCCCCCAGCTAATTTTATAATATCCATTGTAGCCATCGCTAATCCCGCTCCGTTAACCATACATCCAACATTACCCTCAAGTTTAATATAATTGAGATTAAACTTAGATGCTTCAATTTCCAGCGGATCTTCTTCATCAAGATCACGGTAGGCAACAAGTTCGGGATGACGATATAATGCGTTATCATCAAAATTCATCTTAGCATCGAGAGCAACAATCTTATCATCGTTCGTAATGATTAATGGATTTATTTCAAGAAGGGACGCATCGGTTTCTTCATAAGCTTTATATAATTTCATAATGAAACTGGTAAAACTTTTAAATGCATTTCCTTCAAGTCCAAGTCCAAATGCAAGTTTACGTGCTTGATAGAATTGGATTCCAACTGACGGTTCGATCCACTCTTTAATAATTTTTTCAGGAGTCTCTTCGGCAACTTTTTCAATTTCAACTCCGCCTTCTGTTGATGCCATTATCACATTCTTTGAAACACCGCGATCTAAAAGTATTCCCAAATACAATTCTTTTTTATAATCTAATCCTTCAGTAATAAAAAGTGTTTTTACAATTTTTCCTTCAGCTCCTGTTTGGTGAGTAACCAACAAATTGCCAAGCATTTTTGATGCATACTCGCGTGCTTTATCTACCGATGTTGTAAATTTAACTCCGCCTTCAAAAACTAATTCTTCTCTGTTATTTGGATTGTAAAGTTTTCCTTTTCCTCTTCCGCCGGCATGAATTTGTGATTTGACTACAAACTGATTTATTCCTCTCGCCTGAAGTTGTGAAACTGCATTGTCAAATTCAGATAATTTTTTTATCGCTACTCCATCTTGAACCGGTACACCGAATTTTTTTAATGTTTCTTTTGCCTGATACTCGTGAATTTTCATAATAACCCTTATTGATTTTCCTTTTCGATTTTTATTTAATTAATAGTGGTGAAAAATTAAACCATTTCATAGTAAGATTCAATTTGATAGATTCACCATTACAATGATTTTATTCGTTATTTAGTATATTCCAAATGTAATAACATGCGTAAAGGAATTACCAACATGAATATAAAACAAAAACGAACCCTTATTACCGCTGCAGTCATTATTGTTGCGTTATTAATCATATGGATAGCATTCGGCGGACACATCTTTACAAGAACCCAGATACTAATTGAAAAGAAAGATGAATTGTTCCCGGATATGGTCCAAAAAGAGTGGGTTAATAAATTTATTTGGGGACTTGATCTTAGTCTTGTAATTAGTGTAATAACTATTTTTATCGGCAGTATTTTATTCTATCTGTTCAGGGATAAAAAAAGATCTACTGAACTTTCGTGACTGAACAAATGTTTAGTTCTGTAACAAGTGAACCGGAGATTTTTATGAATAAATTTTTTTCATCCTTTTTAACAATTCTGTTTTTAAGTACTATGATATCCGCTCAAGGATTCAAAGTAAAAGCAACGGGAACACAAACTTTTAATTTCGAAGACAAAAATGGGAGAAATCAAGCTTCTTTTTTCAGCGCAACACCACTTGAAGATATTACCGGAACAGGAAATGCAGTTCTTGGTTCTGTTACATTTGATGTTGCTAATTTTGCCAAGACCATAAAGGGAAAAATCTCTGTTAAAGTTTCTTCAATAAACACCGGAATTGAATTACGCAATCACCATTTGCAGAGTTCTAATTGGTTATATGCTGATAAATATCCTGAAATTTCCTTTGAGATCGTTTCTTTAAGCGATGTAAAACAAACTGCCGACAATAAACTTGAATTCAATGTGAAAGGAAAATTTTCAATGCATGGTGTGACAAAAGAAGTTGTTGCAAATGTTGATGCTACTTATCTTGATGAAAATGATCAGACAAGAAAACGAGCACCAGGTGATTTGCTTGGAGTACGTGCAAAATTTAGCATTAACCTTTCTGAATTCGATATCGACAATGCTTTGATTGGAAATAAAGTAGCAGAGAAAATTGAAATCAGCATTAATATAGTTGGATCAAATAAATAAAAAGGTTTGCTCGATAATAAAAAGCCCAACTCTTAAAAGAGTTGGGCTTTTGTTTTTAAGATCTAATCAATTGTTTTTTTCTTCTCTTTTTCTTTCTCAACAAAAAAGCTATCCGGTATTCCTTTATTTATCTGATAATTTTTATAATTCATAGTAACAGAACCTTTGAGAGACATCCCTTCACCGATCGCTTTATTTCTTCTCCTGTTTTTGTCATCAGAATCTTTATTTTCATTTGTTTGATTAGAAAGTGTTGAAGGCATTTGCATTTCACCTAAATTGAAAAATAATTTAACCCGTGAAGGCAGCCCGTATTTGGTGTTATCATAACTCAATTCAATTTTTGTCGTTCCGCCTTTTTTTGAAGTTGTCTCTGCTTTGCGAATTACTGATTCAGCTGCATCTATCCATAATGTTGAAAGAATAACATCAGATGAATCACTGTTCGGGATTATCTTTATAACATTTGTTTTACGACTATCAAGTGTTTCTGAACGGACGTAAATTGTTGTAAAATCTCCTTTAAGTAATTGAGCCGGTGAAAAATTCAAACCTTGTTTAGGTATCATAGCAAATCCTTCAGCTTGCAGTTTTATTTTATCGGGCTGCTTAAAAAATACTTTTACATTCATATCTGGGACTTTAATAAAACTCATATCAAGTTTTACGTTTACATCAACTTGATAATCTTTCGCTTGATTAAATTTTTTGCGGACAGCATCAAGTATTTTATTAGGATCTTTCGTTTGTGCTGAAACAAAAGTTGCGGTAATTAAAAAAAGTGTTATCAAAATCTTTTTCATGTTCTCTCTCTAACTTAAAATATCTTTTTTAATGAAGATGTAAGTTGTAATTCCATAAATAACAACTATGTGTGCGAGCAAATACCACACTGACCGGAATATATCGCTATAATCAACCGGGTCGCTAAAAAATCCATCCCATTGCGACATATGATTAGTAAACAGATATGGTTTAATTGTTTGGAAAAAATCAACCGGTATTGCAGATAATATTAAGAATATAATTATCACAGCCATGGTTGCTGCAATTGGTCCAATTGCATTCTGAACAAAAGAAGAAAAGAAAATGGAAATGGAAATAACTGTTGACATACTTATTAATGCAAATAGATATGCGCAGAGGAATCTCCAAAGAATATCATTTTGTGCAATAATGACTAACTTCATTCCCTGAAATGAAAGAAGAGGACCGGAACCGAAAAGCAACAGACTTACTATTAAACTTAAAAACATTAACCACACTAAGAGTAGAAGAACAGAGATCCATCCCGCAATAAATTTTGCAGTAACAACTTGAAAACGGGAGGCGGGACGTGTAAGTAGCATGCGGTATGTCCCGGCAGTTGCTTCGCCAGAGAGAAGATCGCCGCCTACAATAACTATTAAAAACGGAATGTGAATTATCAATGCCATTAGGATAAAGCGCGCAATAAAATAACCGTTGAAGAGATTTCCTACCATTATAAATGATTGTTCTATACCGCGCATCTGAAAATCAATCATCTTTGAGCCGGTAAAATAAAGTGCAACCTGAACTACTATTGCAAGGAATCCTATTGCGATGAAACCAATGTAAGTTCTCCACTTCCTAAACATTTTTTGAAGTTCGAGCCAAATTAATGTGATCATTTTGTGCCTCCTTCCGTAATTCTTAAGAAGTAATCTTCAAGGGAACGAACCGGCACAACTGCGCTCACTAATATTCCTTTTTCAATTAAATATTTATTCAGTAGTGCAATCTCATTTTTAGTTAATTCAAAATTAATTTCACTTTTTGATGATGACTTAAAATCTTCTTTCCATTTAGATTCATTCACGGTTTTCATCGCTTCTTCAATTTTATCTACTTCGAATGTTACAACAACCTTTTCGCTCTTTAGGAGTTCTTCAACCGTTCCTTCTACTTGAGCCGTTCCTTTACTAATGATAATCATTCTCGTTGCAATCAATTCAACTTCGTGAAGTATGTGAGATGAAAGAAAAATTGTTTTCCCTTTTTCCCTGCTAAGATAAATTATCAAATCACGGATCTCTTTCATCCCTTGAGGATCAAGACCGGTTGTTGGTTCGTCAAGTATGATTAATTCCGGATCGTGAAGTAAAGCTTGAGCAAGGCCAAGGCGTTGTTTCATTCCATGAGAATAAGTTTTCACCTTACTTTTGTATCGCTTCTCTAAACCAACAAGTTCAAGCATGCTCATTATTTTTTTCTTTGAAGTATCCGCGCCGGAAAGTTTACCGAGAATTTCTAAATTCTTATATGCAGAGAGATAAAGATAAAAATCCGGTTTCTCTACAATTGCGCCGATCTTGGAAAAAATTTCTTTCCTGTCTTTTGTAATAGACTTACCAAAAATTTTCATCTCACCGCCGGTTGGTTTGATCAGCGAAAGCAGCATTCTAATTGTTGTGCTTTTGCCGGCACCGTTCGGTCCTAAAAATCCGAATACATCTCCACGGTAAACATTCAGATCAAGATTATTGACCGCAGTGAGGCTGCCGAATTTTTTGGTGAGTCCGCGAACTTCAATTACTTGTTCGGAATTCAAAATAACTCCAGTTGTTTGATGATTAAGACGAATGAACAGTGCTAATGTTGTTCTGTTCATTCGTCTTATGTAGTTGAATAATTGTTTTGTCAAATTTATAAAAACTTTATTAGTAATCAGATTTTTTTCGCTAATAAAATGGTGTCTATTTACAGTGGATGATCAACTTGTCTGATAGTTATTTGAATGTAAAATTTCAAAATTTCTGCCTAATTATAGTTGTTATGGTGATGAATTAATCCTTATTGAATAAGACGAAGTAAGTTGCTACATTATAATAGAATGAATTTACTCCCTTCTGCTTTTTCTTCCTTGTAGAATTTTTCAACAGCAATTCATTTGTTGAATAAATTTTTAATTCATACAACAAGGAGGTAATATGCCTACCAAAATATTGAAGGATTTCTTAGATAAGAACAACGTAAAATATGTTACAATCAAACACTCGCTCGCTTTTACTTCTCAAGAGATTGCAGCTTCAGCACATATTAAAGGGAAAGAATTAGCTAAAACTGTTTTAATTAAAATAGACGGGAAGTTAGCTATGTGCATTTTACCCGCTTCGAACAAAGTTGATTTTGATTTATTGGAAAAATCTTTAGGAGGTAAAAATGCAAGACTGGCAAACGAAGTTGAATTCAAAGATAAATTTCCTGAATGTGAAGTTGGTGCTATGCCTCCGTTCGGTAGTCTTTACGGATTAGATGTTTATGCTGAAGAGAGTTTGTCAAAGGATAACGAAATTGCTTTCAATGCGTGTAGTCATACTGAGTTAATTCAGATGTCTTATAAAGATTTTGAAAAATTAGCAAAGCCAAGGATGATGAGATTCTCTTATCATACAAAACTATAGCAATTACATTAAAAAGGTGTGGCAACACCGCTTCTTTTTAATCAAAATTTGTTTTCTCAATTCCTCCTTATTCTTTTAATTTACCGCGTATTACTACAACTGGTTTTGTATTAAAACCATCATGTGTTATAAAAAAAACTTCTTTTTCAAAAATAGCTGCCCTGCTAATTGCAAAATTTGTTTTATAGATAGTCTGAAAATCTGTTCCGTTAAAGTGCCCTATACCGCTTTTAGAAATTGTAAAAACATCTCTTTCGTTTCTAGCTCCCAGTAAACGTTGGAACTCTGTTCCCGTAAAATCTTGCCATAAAGTAAAATTTTCTTTGCCATGTTGGTAAACTCTTTTCCCGTTTGAAAAAAATATTTTATCCCCAATATTAATTAACGAAGTGCCTTCAAAAGTACTCAATATTTCGCTGAAGTTTTTGCCGGTCCAGATTAATATCTTCTCCAAATCACTATGTACCGCCCAGGCATTAATTACTAATATGGAATCAGTATTGTTAATCCTTATATTATCAAATAAATAGTCTTCGTAATCAACCGTTGTGGTTCTTTTCCATGAATTACCATCATAATGAAATACCGCTCCATATGATCTAGTATAATCTTTTTTTTCAACTATCGTGGAAGCATATAAGTTATTTGAACTAGTTCCCCAAAAATTCTCAATAGCTACTTTGTATCCATCAAGCTGCAACTTTGTTGTCAATATCCATGCTGTGCCGTTATAATGCCAGATCTCTCCATTATCTACACTGCTCAACCAAATATCGTTTTTAGCAAATCCATAGAATCCAAAAAGATTAATAAGATAGTTTTCGGTTGACGGTTTCCAAGAGATACCGTCATAATGCCATAAATTATTATTTGGTGGATTACCCTGACCAGTAACATAAACATCTGCTGGTGAGCTTCCCCAGATTCTATTGAAATTTGGGTAGAATCCACCGGGATTGAGTGTATCAACAGTCCACACATAATCTCTTCTGCCGGGCTGCGGTTGTGGTATCGGTTCTACTCCGTTTTCTCCACATGAGTTAAGAATTAATACTAACAGGAATAACAATGCTATTATTTTCTTCATTTAAGGTCTCAACTATTGTAACAAATATAAACAATGGTGATGCTTAGAACATTAGTACAAGTACAGTAAAAGTTTTTATAGTGCATGTTTACTTTTTTCATGTATTCTTAACTTTTGTAATAAAAGATAGAAAGGAGAAAATGTCTTTACAGTATAATTACAGTATTAAATTAAGCTTAAAGAAAAAAAATTGTAATTTTATTTTATTCCAATTCGGTTTTTGTGGTTAATTAACAATTCGTTCATATATCACTTAATAATTTTGAAACTAAAAATTATTATCCTCATATTATTTTTATTTGCACAAGCAGAAGCTCAGCATATAACAATCTGCAAAGCTTACACACAAACGGGCGAACCGATAGATATTATTTATTCAAAAAATATTTCACTTAACCAAACCATCTGCTTTCTACTCAGCACAGGAAACAAAAAAATATCCGGTAGCACAATTTTTCTTTTTATAGATATAACCTTAGGAGAATTCAAGCAAAATCAATTTAATAAAGTTTATAAGTTAGAAAAGGATAAGAATTGGCTTGCATCAAATTTTAAATTTACAAAGGAGGGCAAGTATGAAATTTATTTCACCGATGCAAATAAAAACAGATTAACTGCGACAAATATAATTGTCGGCAATTATAAAGAAACACCAAGTGATCAATCTATCGGTTCAATTAATTATAGAACTGTCGAAGCTGTTTTCTGTGATAATATTTTATCGGGTCTCCCGGTAAATCCGAAGAAAAATGTATCACTAAAATCAGACAACGGTTTGGTTTATTTATACTTGAAATGCAATCACCCGTTTAACACAGAACGTATTCACGTTACTATTATGCGTAAAAGCTATTACGGTATTGATTACGATGAATTCGTTGCTTCAAAAAGATATAAGTTAGATCCGGAATGGGAAGATGTTTTTTTCAAATATACATTTAATAAAACCGGAGAATATAAGTTCTCGGTTGCCGATGAAAAGGAATTATTAATCAAAACGGCTTATATTACAGTTATAAATTGATCAACGTAGAACGGAAAAATTTATGAAAGGAATTATTTTAGCCGGCGGTTCCGGTACGCGGATGTATCCCGTAACCCGTGTTTATAGTAAACAACTTGTAACTATTTACGATAAGCCGCTGATTTACTATCCTCTATCTATATTAATGCTTGCCGGAATAAAAGAAATTCTGATTATTTCAAATGAAGAAACAATTCCACTTTATAAAAAACTTTTTGAAAACGGTTCTCATGTTGGACTAAAAATAGAATATGCTGTACAATCAGCCCCCAACGGTATTGCCGAATCATTCATAATTGGAGAAAAATTTATCGGTGAAGATTCTGTTTCTTTAATTCTTGGAGATAACATTTTTTACGGTACTTTAAGTTTTTTCTACCATTCCGTTGAACAGCTTAAAGAAGGCGCAACAATTTTTGCTTATCAAGTAACAGACCCTGAACGATACGGCATTGTTGAATTTGATAAGAACGGAAAAGCAAAAAGCATCGAAGAAAAACCGAAATCGCCAAAATCTAATTATGCTGTTCCCGGTCTTTATGTTTATGATAACAATGTTGTTGGTATTTCAAAAAATCTAAAACCTTCTTCCAGGGGTGAACTTGAAATTACCGATGTGAATAGGAAATACTTAGATGCCGGAAAATTGCATGTCGAAAAGATTGGACGCGGAGTTGCTTGGTTAGATACTGGAACTCCTGAAGCATTACTGAAAGCATCGAATTTTTTCGGTGTTATTGAAGATAGACAGGGATTGAAGGTTGCCTGTATTGAAGAAATTGCTTATCAAAAAGGATTTATAAATAAAGAAGAATTTTATTCTCTTATAGAGAGCATTCCAAAATCTTTATATCGTGATTACCTTGAAAAAATTATCAATGAATAATAAAGTAAAGCAGGCAATCTTTTAATAAAAATAGAGATACATTTAACAAAGTTTATTATCTTTACCAAGAATAAATATAATCGGCCAATCATGGGAGTTCATTAGGATGAGTCTATTTTCATCAAAGTCAAAAAGTGAAATAGAAAAACTTGTTGAAGAGAATGATGAACTTAAGAATACCCTCCATGCAGTTCTTCAGAAACACCAGAATCTTATTGAACTAGACAACAAACTTACCGAAGCACGCAAACAGTTTAGCGAACTTCAGAAGCAAACCGAGAAATATAAAGATGAAATTGATTCTAAGACCGGGCTAGTCCGTGAACTGACCAATTCTATTGAATCGTTAAACGAGAAAAAGACTTTGGTTGAAACTCAAACAGACGAATTAACCACAAGCGGATTCGATGCACGAAAGGACGAAATTGATAATCTTAATAAACACTATAACGATTTAAAATTTTCCTATGAAAAACTTTTAAATGAACATAGTTCGCTCCAGCATAATGTTGCATCATTACGTCTTGAAGAAGAAAAACTTACCGGGACAATCGGTCAATACGGTGGAAACATTGATGAATCCATAACCCGATTAAAAGAAATTGAAACCGAACTTGACGAGCGAATTGCTCAACTTAAAATTGAAGAATCTAGACGCAATTCCGTCATTAAGGCATTAGATGAAAAAATAACTTTATCTGAAGATATTAAATCTAATCTCGAGTTATCTCTTTCCGCTATTGTTGGACAACTTGCCGAAAAAGAAAAGTTATTTGCAGAGTATTCCAACCAAAAAGATTCACTTTCTGAAGAACTTAGGACAAAACAAAAAGAATATGACGGATTTGAATTAAGATTCAATTTTGCAAAAGAGAATATTCAAAAGATGGAGGATGAGGTACATAGTTTATACGAAAAGAGAACTTCTCTGTCAGATGAAATTCACAAGTATGAAGTTATTAAAAATGAAATCCAGGAAAAGATATTAATCTATAGAAACGAGGAAGAGAATTATTCCGAATCACTTAAGCAGAAACAAAATGCAATTGAAGAGATTGAAAAACATAAATTCGAAGTTGAAGAAGCACATCTTATAGTTGAAAATAATTTCTCACAAGTGCTTCTCAAATTTACAGAAGAACTAAGTACAGCCAAAAACAGACTGGGTTCTTTACGACAAGAAGTTTTAGATAAAGAAAAAGAGCTCAACAGCAAAGAAAAAATTCTTCTTGAAAAAACCACTCAGATTGCCGAATACGGCGGCATGACAAAAGTATTACAGAAAGAACGGGCAGCAACAGAACAGTTTATGAGGAATCTTAAAGAGGAGTTTTCCGAATTAAACGATAAAGTAATACAACTAAAAGATGAAGCAAATAAACAAAAAATAAATTTACAGCAGCTTCGTTCCGAAACTTCTTCCTTTGAAATAAAAAAAGAATCTCTGGAAAAAGAAATCAAACAACTGCTTAATCAAACTAGCGAAAACTTTTCGGGATTAAATGAAAACAAACAAAAATTAAGTCTCGAGGTTGCACAAGGTTCCCGCGAACTTGATGAATTAAAAGAACTTATTTCTAAAATGAGAAATGAACTGCGCGATCTTAAAGCAGAAACCGCAAATGTCGAAACTCAAAAAGAAGAATTTACCGCAAAGATTTCCGAATTAATCGCTATGGAAAAAAATCTTAAGTATAAAATTTCGGAACACGAAAAAAAGATTAACAATTCAGAAAGTAAAAAGTAATTTTTATTTGTTGAATTATTACCCACGCATTATTACAATTCTATATAGATTTTTTGATTTTTTACCGATTAACATTATCTTGCGTGCAATTTAACCTTAAGAATTTCAGAGCTTGTTAGATGAAAAGAATAATCTCTTTACACAAAGTAATATTTGCCGCAGTATTTTTATTTATAAATCCATTATCAGCCCAAAACACAAAATCTATATTACCCGGTAAAGATACTTTACGATACAAAACAAATCCGAATTACCAACTTCAAAATCCAATGTATGACATTTATAAAACTCGTCAAGCAGATATTGTTATGCTGGGTAATTCATTAACACACGGCACTGCGTGGAATGAATTACTTGGAAGACCAAATGTTGTAGAACGCGGCATCACAAGCGATGTGCTTTACGGTTATGAATCTCGCTTAAATTCAATTTATAAATTGAATCCCAAAATAGTTTTTATAATGGGCGGATTGAATGATATTTACAATTGGACTCCGGTTAATGAAGTTTTTTCAGTATATGTTAGAGTTATCAACGCATTAAAGTCGAAAAGAATTACTGTTGTGATTCAATCCACGACATATTCTGCAAAAAATTACGGAAAGGATTGGGGCGGAACTCCTGAGGTTAACTTTGGTAGAAACCGCGAAGTAGACAAGTTGAATAAACTTCTTTCTGATTATGCTAAGAAAAATAACATGGATTTTATTGATCTTAATTCTCTTACAGCCGATAAAGACAGTTACCTTCGTTCCGAGCTAACATGGGACGGGGTTCATTTTAAGGCAGATGCATATAGAATATGGGCACGAGAAGTTGAAAAAGTTTTAGCAAAATATAATTTGTAAAGATATTATGCCTCAACAGAATTTAGTTAAATCAAAAATTTTAAAAGAATTACAGGTAATTCCCGGTGTTGGTAAATCAATTTCTCTTGATTTATGGAATCTTGGAATCAAAAAAGTTGCTGATCTTAAAGGAAGAAATCCCAAAACATTATATAATAGATCGAATAAGTTAGTTGGCGTTAAACAAGACCCTTGTTTGCTATATGTTTTTCGATGTGCAGTTTATTTTGCTTCGGAAAAAAGATTGGTTAAGGAAAAATTGAACTGGTGGTATTGGAAAGAAAAAACTTATAATGAATAATTTATTATTTCATAATCTGAAAAAATTATAAAAAATTAGAAAGGTAAGTATGAATTCCGAAAATAAGTTTAGACAACCGCTTATTATAATTGGAGCAACCATTGTAATTCTTTATGCAATCTCCTTCATTAATTTAGATTACGAAGTTCCAGTGATCAACTTTAATTTGAAGAGTGTGGATTTTCTAAGCGACATTAAAGATATTAATCTAAACGAACCGTCTTCATCAAACTCACAAAAAAATAGTTCTACAAGGAAATCATTACAAATCACTCAAGCATCTTTAGATTTCTCAAATATTTTTGTTGATGCAATTTCTTTTTTAGAAAGCAAAACTGATAAAACAACAATTAATAGCGCTCCTCTTCAAGGCAGAAGAACTTCAATAACCGGAAATGTTAAACAACTAAGTTATTTCTTTGATGCACTCAAAAATTCAAAAACAAAAACTGTCCGAGTTGCACACTACGGCGATTCAGCAATAGAAGGAGATTTAATCACATCTGATATTCGCGAAGCTTTACAATCAAAATTTGGCGGCAACGGAGTAGGATGGCTGGGGATTGTATCACAAGACATTACATTCAGACAAACAACAAAGCATTCATTCTCAAGTAACTGGCAATCTGCTGCTCTTTATACAAGCAATCCAAATGGTCTTCCTTTAGGAATAAGCGGCGAAGTCAATGTTCCGAAGGGTAATGCATGGGTACAATATGAAATTACGCGATCAAAAAGATATTTAAAAGATTTTAGTGTTGTCCATTTGTATTACAACAACGCAAAAAATTCTACAATTAGTTATTCGTTTGATGGCGGAGCTAAGCAAACTGCTTCATTAAAAACGGGAACACCAATTCAGGAATTAACATTAAAAACAAATTCACACGCAAAATTAATCCGCATCGAATTTCCTTTGGCAGACCAAGCATATTTTTACGGAGTTACTTTAGAAAACGAACCGGGCATTTACGTTGATAATCTTCCATTACGCGGCAACACTGGTGTTGATCTTGGATCACTTCAAGCAAGTGTGTTAAGAGATTTTTCTAGGTATCTCGATTATAAACTAATCATACTTGAGTTCGGTTTAAACATTGCCGGTTCCCGTAATACGGATTACAATTGGTACGAAAGAGAAATGGTAAAAGTGATTAATAATTTAAAAGCTGCTTTTCCAAGAACAAGTTTTTTAATGATTTCTGTTCATGATAAATCTATAAAGAAAGGATCTAACTTTGTAACTGATCCAACGATTCTTAGATTACTTGAGACACAAAAAAATATTGCTCGGCAAGCAGATATTGCAATCTGGAGTTTATTTGATGCAATGGGTGGAGAAAACTCAATGCCAAATTGGGTAAACGCAAATCCTCCTATGGCTTTTAAGGATTTTATTCATTTCAACGATGTCGGTGCAGCGAAGGTTGCCAGTCTTCTAACGGAAGCAATTTTAGAACAAAACAAATAGATAACTTTTTTGTGATCATAACGTGAGCGGGCATGAGCAACATTCAAATGGATGATTCTAAAACTTTATGGCAAAGATGGGAAAGAATTGCCGAACAAAATCCCGACAAAGAAGCAATTGTTCATTGGGTTGCCGGAGAAGAGCCGATACGCTGGACTTACAAAAATTTAATTGAGACTGCAAAAAAATTTTCGGTGAGAGTTAAAGAAGCCGGAATCAAACGCGGAGAAGTTTGTGCAATAGTAATGCACCACAATCCTTTTTTCTATCCTTTGTACCTGGGAATTTCAAGAACGGGAGCTTTACCTGCAGTTCTTGCTTATCCTAATCCTCGATTGCATCCGGATAAATTCCGCCAAGGAATAGAAGGAATGGCGCAGCGTTCCGGTTTGGATTACATTTTAACCGAACGCGAACTCGACCCGATTATTCATCCTTTAATTGAAAAAAAAGAAAGCACAATCAAATCTGTTCTTTTCCCTTTTGAGTGGGATTATAAAAATAAAGTTGATCAAAAACTGGATGACGAAGTGGAACAGATTGCTCTTTCAGTTAAAGAAACAGACCCTATTTTGTTGCAGCATTCATCCGGAACAACCGGTTTACAAAAGCCCGTTGTTCTTTCTCACCGTGCAATATTAAATCACGCAGAGAATCTAGGTAACGCTTTAAAACTTTCTGAGAATGATAAAATTGTAAGTTGGTTGCCGCTCTATCATGATTTCGGTTTGATCGCGTGTTTTCAAATTCCTCTTACATATGGAATCACAAGCATACAGATCAATCCTTTTGAATGGGTTCTAGCACCAATACTTTTGCTTGAAGCAATAACAAAGGAAAAAGGAACTTTAACATGCCTGCCGAACTTTGCATATAATGTTCTTGCAGAAAAAATTCATGATGATGAATTAAGTGAAATTTCTCTTGAGAGTTTAAGAGCTGTTGTCAACGGTGCCGAACCTATTCGGCATGATAGTCATAAAAAGTTTGCTGAAAAATTTAAGAAATATGGATTCAACCCTCTTGCCCTTTCTTGTTTATATGGAATGGCGGAAATAACATTGTGTCTTACTGTTCACGAACCCGGGACCCAAATTATCGAATTAGCTGTTGACAGAAATGAATTATCAAACGGAGTTATGAAACTTGCAGATAAAGATTCGGTGGTACGCATTTGTGTTTCATCCGGAAAACTTATTGGCGGTTGTGAAGCGAGGATTGTCGATGAGAACAGAAAAAATATTCCGGATGGAATGGTTGGTGAGGTTGCTGTTAAATCTGTTTCAATGTTTGATGGTTACAGAAATTATCCGGAAAAAACTGCAGAGGTAGTTGAAAACAATTGGTATTTTTCAGGCGATTTCGGGTTTAGATATAAAGATGAATTTTTTATCATCGGCAGAAAGAAAGATTTAATTATCGTTGCGGGAAAAAATATTTATCCTGAAGACATTGAAGACATCATTAATCAAGTTAAAGGTGTTGATCCGGGCCGTGTAGTTGCCTTTGGTGAAGAAGATGAAAAAATGGGTACGGAACAGATTGCAGTTATTGCTGAGACAAAAGTTGAAAGCGAAAAAGAAAAAAACGATTTGCGTCTTGCAATGCTCAGAGCCGGAATGTCTATAGATGTTAACATTCATAAAGTTTATCTTGTGCCGTCAAGATGGTTGATAAAAAGTTCTGCGGGTAAACCGAGCAGAAAAGCGAATAAAGAAAGAATTTTAAGCCGTGAAGACAAACAAGTTTGGAGTAGATAATGATTTCACCAGAATTAAAAAAAGTAATTCTAAATGAATTAAATCTTGATGACTTTGATCTTCAAGATGAAACCGTAGCGCCGGATGTTCCCGGCTGGGATTCCTTGAATCACGTAAATATTATTTTAGCTGTTGAAAATAAATTTATAGTAAAATTCAAAAGCTATGAAGTGCTGCGCTTAAAAAATGTTGGTGATCTTCAAAAATTGCTCGATTCAAAACTTGGTAAATGACTTTATAGTGCTGTTCAATATTAAAATAGAAAATGTTTGGAACCTACTTAAATATAAACCGGGCGACCCGCTGTTATTTAATACAAGTCTTTTTTTAATTCTATTTTTCTTTTTCCTTATAGTTTATAATCTCTTTAAGAACAACAAACCCGCTCGTGTTTTCTCTTTGATCGTTTTCTCTTTTTACTTCTATTATTTATCCGCCGGATATTTTACTGCCATACTAATAGTTTCTGCGGTTATAAATTTTTTCTTCGGAAAATGGATTGCTTCAACTGAAAATTTTTCTAAGAAGAGAATACTTCTTGTTATTACTCTAATTCTTAATCTTGCTTTACTCGGTTATTTTAAATACACAAATTTTTTATTGCAAGCGATTAGTGATCTGCGTGGATCTGAGTTTAGTCCGCTTCAAATATTTTTACCAATTGGAATTTCCTTCTACACTTTCAAAGCGCTTACATACATCTTTGATATTTATTATGATACGCTAAAGCCTACCAAGAATTTTTTCGATTTCGTCTTATATCTTTCGTTCTTTCCAAATGTTTTAATGGGACCGATTGACCGTGCTGCGGATTTTCTTCCGCAGATTGATAAAAAACCTTTCATTTCTAAAGACGATCTCGGCAAAGCAACTTTTTTAATTTGTTCGGGATTGCTTAAGACAGTTATTCTTAGCAGTTATCTTGAAGATAATTTCATTGGAAGAATTTTTGAATTCCCTCTACGATATACCGGCGTGGAAAATTTGTTTGCAATCTATGCTTATGCAATTCGTCTCTACTGCGATTTTTCCGGTTATACTGATCTGGCAATCGGAATCTCTTTGTTCCTTGGTTTTAAGATTATGGATAATTTCAACTCACCTTTCAAAGCAACAAGCATTGCAGATTTTTGGAGACGCTGGCATATTTCACTTTCCAAATGGCTTTTGGATTATCTTTTTAAACCGATACAAATTTCATTACGAAGCTGGAGAAATTTTGGCAATATGATTGCACTTGTTGTTACTTTTTTTGTCTGCGGGTTATGGCACGGTGCAGGATGGAATTTTATTCTTTGGGGATTATATTTCGGTGTACTGATGTCTATTGCTTTATTCTTGCAGAAGTCAAAAGAAAAACTTTATAAAGCATTAAAGATCCACAACACAAAATTTTTAAGATTCTTCCAGATTTTAATTACTTTTCACTTCATAGCATTTTCATTTTTGCTTTTCAGACTGAACGATTTGCAATTTGTGAAAGATATGCTCTCTCAAATTTTTAATTTCTTCCATGGAGAAGTTGCAATTCAGTTTGTAGAAAAAATGCCGCTAATATTCGGACTAATTGTGATCGGTTTTGTTTCTCACTTCTTCCCGGTTAAGATTGAAGCAGCAATTAAGAGATCAATTACAGCTCTGCCGCTTGCGGGAAAAATAATATTGCTTGCATTAGTTATTTGGATTGTTGCACAATTCAAATCTGCAGACATACAGCCGTTCATCTATTTCCAATTCTAATATGAGATTATCTCATATTACCGTCTCATATTAAACCAAGCTTTCCCGCCCTAGAAATTCATTTTATTGCAAAACAAGGCTGAATCAAAGATTTTATCGCCCGTTACTTTTTGCATAATTTTTGATAAATTGAATCGGGAAATAATGCCCATGAATCAATAATCATGAATCCGTTTGAGAGGGTTATTTTTTTTATTAATAATACTTATATGATAAAATCTCGCATCCAAATATCTTTCCTAATTCTGATTCTGTTTTCCCAAATTACTTTTCCTCAGCCTCAGAAAGTTGATGTTGATGCTTACATGAACACTGCCTTATTGCACATGAGGGCTGGCCGCTACGGCGAAGCAATAGACCAATTGAACAAATACATCACTGCCGTGCCCCAGGAATCCGGAGGTTATAATTTACGCGCTATGTGTTTTGAAAAACGCCAGCAGTATGAATATGGACGTTTAGATTATAGACGCGCAATTGCGATAGAGAAGAGAGATGCAATTAAAAGAGCAGAATACGAAAGAAACCTTCAGCATCTTCTTGATATCTGGTACCCGATACTCCTCAAAAAAATTGAAGGACATTTACGTGAGATTGCGATAGATCCAAACCAACCGTTCAATTATCTCGAGATTGGAAAAACATATAAGCTGATGGAGATCTGGGATAAATCAGAAGAGTGGTATGATAAATATTTAGCTCGCGATGATAACGCTTCGCCGGATGAAATAATTCGTTACACTGAAGTGCTTGCAAAAACTGGAAGCATTGTTAAAGGTGAAAAGATTCTTAAAAAATTTACAGACCGATATCCGGGTGACTGGCGTTTATGGAGCCGTTACGGTTACTTTACAATGTGGCTAGGTAAATATCAAATTGCTAAAAAAGCATTTGAGACTGCGCTTGGTTTTAAACCTTTCTTTAAGGAAGCGCAAGACGGTCTTGATATGGCAACAAACAAAGCATACGTAACACAAGAAAATCCACGTGCATTCGAAAAGGAATACCCGATTGACCGTTACTACCGAATTCTTAGAAGAAATCCCAATGACTTTGAAACACGCTTTAAATTAGTTGATAACCTTATCCAAGCCGGTCGCCTTGAAGAAGCTTATCAGCAATTACAATTTATCGGCGTAACAAAATCGGAGGATGCCAGATATAAAGATAAGTGGGAATTCGTTACAGAGACACGGACTAAAACTTACAAAGAGAAATTAGATAACGCTAAAGCTAGTCTCTCTGCAAATCCTAACGATAAAGATGCAATTAAAATGATTGCAGAATATTATGAATACCTAGCCGAATATGACAGCGCAATGGTAATGCTTGATAGATATTTTGAACAGAACCCGGAAGAAAAAGATGAACCTCTTCGTTATAGATGGGCCCGCATCTCTGCGTGGAGCCGTGAGTTTGATAAAGCAATTGATATTACTGATAAATTATTGCAGGATTCCCCCAACAATATTGATTACCAACTTTTCCGCGCACAAGTATCCGTTTGGATAAACCGCGATATTGATCTGGCAAAACAATATTTAAATAATGTTTTAAAAGTTAGACCTGATAATGTTCAAGCTCTAGTTTCAATGGGTTCAATCAAATTGATTGAAAAAGATTTTGAAGCTGCTCAGCAAATGGCCGATAAAGCAAAAGAAATTGATGCAACAAATGATGACGTAACTAAACTGCAATCTAATATTGATTGGCAGAAGTTACGTTTTGAAGAAGAAAAACTTTACGCAATTTTAGAAGAAGGAAGAAATAGAGTTTTAGCAAATGATCCTAATGGCGCTCTTCCTTTTTACGAAGATTATTTTTCAAAGGCAGAGCCAAATAATCAAATTCTAAGGGAATATGGAGACGTTTTATTCCAAGCAAAGAATTATCCCAAAGCACTCGAAACTTACAATCAAGTTCTCTCTGCCGGACCAAATTACGATGCACAACTTCAGCGTGCCAGACTATACTTTGCAATGAACGATACTGTTAACACCATTCGTGAGTTCAAAGATTTAGTGAGACAAGATTCATCCGATTATGATGCAAATTTAACTCTTGGTGATTCCTATTCTAAGTTCGGCGAACCTGATTCCGCACGGATGATTTATAACAATTTACTCGATTGGAAAGATATAGATTCTACACAGATTGCAACAATCAAACAAAGAAAAGGTTGGCTGCCTGTTACCGGTATTGCATCTATTTTCGAAACTTTTCCCAGTTATGTTAGTTTGAATCCATCTGTTTCTTATTACTCAGATAACATGAGTTTTAGATTATTCGGTGGCGGTTTACGAATGGAACTTGGTGTTACAAAATTCCTTTCATTCGGAATTTTATTTTTCCGCAATTCACTGAGAGCTAGTTCCGCTAGCCTTAATCAAGATATAATAAGCACTTATAATTTTACAGGTGAACAACTCTTTACAACTTTTAAGGGATTAATTCTATTCAGATTTTTTGATAATCTAAGGCTCTCGGTCGGATTGGGCATAAGTACCGTGTTAGGAAAATTTACACGTGATGATTATGATATCAATGCTAGTTATGAGAAACGCGATACGGTGGGAATTAGTTTGTCTTATAAAAATACGGATGCTGCATTAATTCTTTATTCACCTTATCTAATTGATATACGGAATTACGCAGCGATATATAATTTCAACGGTTATTTTAGAAATAGAGATGGATTAAAAATTTCCGGACTATTTCAGTACGTAAGTGTTGATGCCGGAAATGCCGGAAATGATTTCAACATTAGATTAGGTAAATATTTCTGGCCTGATTTCGCAATCGGTTACGAATATGCTTATTCAAATTATAAAATAAAATCTGATTACTATTACTCCCCGCGCAATTTTGAATCGCATTGTATTTGGCTTGATAATGATCTTGACAAGAAAGAAAATCTAAGAGTTTCCATTGGCGGAAAGATCGGAATAATTCCGCAGAGCACGTTATTGGCTCTTGAAGGACATATAGAAGCAGAATACACTCCAATTAAAAAATTAATTCTGTCCGGAAAGATCAGCATAGGAAGTTCATCACGCAATAATTCCAGTTACCGTTATTTTTCGGGTCAGCTTTCAGCATATTGGAACATATTTTAGCCTTTTCACTTATTCTTCTTTTCTTATTTTTACAAAAAAACGGAGTACTTTTTAGATGAGAACAGTTTTTCTTTTGTTAATAATAAATTTTTCAATTTCAACAAATGCACAAAAAATAAAATTTTTTGGTGAAGCAAAACCCGGCGGTATCGTAATCGGTTCGGGTGATAAAATTGTAAGTGCTGCGTTAAACAACACCAAGCTCCAAATTGATGAGAACAATTTTTTTCTTTTTGGTTTTGACCGTGATGCATCCGGTAAATATTTATTAAAAGTGGAATTCAAAAACAAAAAAGTTCAGACTTTCGAATACATAATAGAGAAAAAAGATTACGAAGAACAACGCCTCCGATTAGCCAACAAGTATGTAACTCCACCCAAAAAATTAAGAAGTAGAATTCAGCGCGAAGCACAACTGATGAAATCTGCACGTGCAAAAGCTGGCAAAGTTAAAGACGCATTATTTATGGAAGGATTTGTTTATCCGGTTGACAGTGTTGATATACGTTCTACGTTTGGCCTTCAAAGAATATTAAACGGAAAACCAAGCAACGTTCATAACGGACTTGATTTTGGCGGCTCGGAAGGCGATTCAATTCGAGCTATTACTGATGGCATAGTTCAAATTGCGGGGAAGAATTTTTTCTATAACGGAAATTTTGTGCTACTTGATCACGGACAAGGATTAACTAGTGTCTATCTTCATATGAGAAAAATAATTGCTAAAGATAATCAGAGGGTAAAAAAAGGTGAGGTTATCGGTCTCATGGGAGAAACGGGACGTGCGACCGGTCCGCATTTACATCTTGGTGTTCAATGGTACAAAAAAAGAATTGATCCGATGAGTTTGTTTGAAATAAAATTTTAATTTCTGTTCAGAAAAGTTGCCGTAAATTATCTATCACTAATGCACCAATTACTTCAAGTTTTTCTTTGCTCTGATGTCCGTTTGAACTTAAGATACAATCCGCTCCAATCTCAGTTGCTACTTCGTAATCATGTTCAGTATCGCCGATAAGAAGAGTCTCCCCTTTTCCGTTACCGAGACGTTTCATTAAATCTCTTCCAAGATGAAGCTTGCCGGCGGCATAAATATTATCAAGACCTACAATGTGAGAAAAATATTTTGTCAGACCAAAGTAGGCTACCATTTCTTCGAGTGTATTTTGTGAATACGCAGATAAAATTGATTGCCCGATCTCGAGCTTATTTATTTTTTCCATTACATCAACCACACCGTCATAAACCTTACATTCAAATTTTCTGCGTTCATATTCATCCATCCATCTTTTGCCTATAACCTCGAAGGATTCTTTCTCAAAATCAAACCCAAGTGCCGCATAATAATTTTTTACGGGAATGGTAAATACATTCTTGTATTCATCTTTTGTGATTGTTTTAAGATTTTTTTCTTTCAGCAACCAATTAATCAATTCAACACAAAGATCCACATCATTTATGATTGTTCCGTTCCAATCCCAAATTATGTGTTTGTATTTTTCTATTTTCATTTTACAAATTTATTTGAAAAGCATCCTACTTGAAAATAAAATCACCTGTTAGGTATTACATTATAAATAATAATATTGCACAAAAACAAACTATTCAATAGTTTACAAATACATAAAAGTACCTTTCCACCAGCTAAATTTTTTTATTCAAAAACTAGTCCATAACAGTTTTATATAAATCTCTTATACGGTTACAGAGGAGAAAAATGTTAAGGACTTGCTATTCACTCCGAATTCTTATCAATCCTGTTAGACGACAATATTTCAAACTACAATGTTCTTTTACTCAATGTATGAAAATGATTTTTTATCTAATAGATATTCCGTACACTAAAAGTAAGGTGTTGTAATGAAAACTAAAATCTGTTTTTTAATTTTTTCACTTTTATTTAGTCAAAATATTTTTTCACAGAGCACAAAAAGGTATGTGGATGCTGAATTCAATTATACACAGACACACACAAACCAAGTCTATGTAACTGCCCCACAACTAAATGATCCTTATTTGGGAGAAAGTGTAACTAGTAATGTCAATTTGGTGATGCATATTTTTCAACCGCAAGGTGATAACCTTCAAAAAAGACCAATGTTAGTCTGCTTTCATGGGGGAGGATTTGTAAGCGGAAACAAAGAGCATAATGATATGATGGAGTTTTGTAAAATATTTGCTCAGAAAGGTTATGTAACGGCTACTGCTCAATATCGTTTAGGCATGAATTTATTGAGTAATACAAGCGGTGAAAGATCTGTTTATCGTGCCGTTCAGGACAGCAGAGCTCTGTTAAGATATTTAAGAGAAAATGCTGCAACATTAAAAATCTCTCCAGATCATATCTATATTATTGGAAGTAGTGCAGGTGCTTTTATTGCTTTGCATAATATTTTAATGAATAAAGAATCGGAGAGACCTGCTGGTTCTTTTGCAATTAATAATTTTCCTCCAACTACAGATAACGGACCTGATCTTGGAACACTTGATGCAATCGGATCTTATTTATCACAAAGTTCACAAGCTAACGGTATTATATCTTTATGGGGAGCTATAAAACATACCGACCTTATTGAAGCAGATGATTCTAAAATACCAATTTTTCTTGTTCATGGAACTGCTGATATAATAGTTCCCTTCGGTCTTGGTTCACCATTCCAATTGCCTTCATTAAGTTCGACTTACGGCAGTCAGTTAATAGATCAAAAACTGACACAGTTGAATTATCCTCATGAAACTTATTTTGTTCAGGGCGAGGGTCATGAATTCTATGGCGTACAAAATGGAATGTGGAATCCTGCACCTAATCAATATTGGAACATTGTTGTTGATAAAGTACGTGATTTTCTTTTCAATATTCATAAACCAACGGCGGCATTTAACCATACAGTAAATAATACACAGGTTACTTTCACGAATACTAGTACCAGTTCAATTGCTTGGCGCTGGGATTTCGGCGATGGCGGAACCAGTGTTGAACAAAATCCAGTTCATACTTATACGCAATCCGGTAACTATACTGTTTCTCTTACAGCATTCAGCGAAGTTTATAGTGCAAATATTGTAACTGAAATTATTAATGTAGTTGTTACTTCATTACCGCATAAGAATGAAATTATACCGACTACAACAGAACTGTTCCAAAATTATCCTAATCCATTCAATCCCGAAACAGTTATCAGTTGGCAAATATCTGAAAGCGGTTTTGTATCTCTAAAAATTTACGATATGCTGGGACGGGAAGTTGAAACACTTGTGAGTCAATTTCAATCAGTGGGCACTCACAAAGTAACTTGGCAGCCAAAAAGTCTTTCGAGCGGAATTTATTTCTGCAAACTAACAACAGAAAAATATTCGAAATCTATAAAAATGATTTCTCTTCGATAATAAATTTTAAGTATAAATGTACTTCGTTATAGTAAAGGAAATATCACAGGCAAAATTATTGACAAAAAAGAAAAAGGAGAATCTATATGAAAAGGGTTTCCTCTTTTATGGTGTTATTGTTATTTGTTGTGTTAGGTTATGTTGGAGAAACTTCAATTCTCAAAGCTCAAGTACAATACACAACAATTTCAATATGTAAAATTTGCAATGATGGACAAGAACGTGGTTCTGGCAAATGCATTGGCTGTAATAAGTATGAATATTTGACCAAAACTAAAGCTAAGATTTGCTTCGATTGTTACTTTAAAAGAGGCGGGCTTCTCGAAAGGGGCTGCTGGTTTTGCAAAGCAAATTGTGTGGGAGGCGGTGATGCAAGATTATGCAGCGAATGTGCAAAAAAAGATGAATGTATTGTGTGTGGGATAAATTTAGGCGGCGGAGATACGTATGCTGAAACTGATAACAGAAGAGTGGTAGAGAGATACACAGTAAGAATTACAATCCCAGGGAAAAAAGAAGAATTCATGAGTTATTTTAATAAAGGTGCCGATGCTTTAAAAAATATGAATTATGAAGAAGCACTGAATTATTTCAAGAAATGCAATGAAATTATTCCTCATGGTATGGATTGCAACATTGGAGTAGCTCTGAGAGGATTAAAAAGAGATGAAGAAGCATTGACTTATTTTGATATGGCAATAAAAGAGGAATCTACCTGGGGTGATCCTTATGGAGAAAAAGCTATTACGCTTGCTTACATGGGGCGATGGAATGATGCCGGTCCATTATTTAAAAAATCAATTGATCTTAAATATGATTCTCCCACAGTGTTTTGGATGTATGGAAAATATATTGAAGAAGTCTTAAAAAAACCTTCCGAGGCAATTCCATTTTACGAAAGGGTAATTGCAAAAAATCCTACTAAAAGTTTTAAACTATATAATGACATTGGTGATATTTATTTCAATCAAGAAAAATATGACGATGCTGAAAATGCATACAAAAAAGTTCTTGAGTATGATAAAAACAACTTTAACGCACTAGCATTCTCTGGAGAAATTAAATTCAAAAAACAAAATTTTGAAGAAGCATTAAAATATTATTTGCTCAGTCATGAGATAAAGCCTGATAACCTTGAACTTAATTTTCACATGGGTATTTGCTATTGGTATATCAACCAACTCGATAAGGCAGAAAGCCATTTTAAGCATGCTTTATCTATAAATCCCAATCTTGCAGATGTGGGATTAGAACTTGCTAGACTTTATACTTCTCAAGGGAGATTCGCTGAAGCAATTACAATTTATGAAAAGTTAATTTCTGATGATGCTGTAACATATCCAGTTTATATTGATCTAGCGTTATGTCAGTATATGAACAAACAGTATAAAGATGTTATTGAAAGCTGCAACAAGTTTATTGAAAAAGATACCGAAAATGTTCCTGAGCCGTATAAATGGATGGCACTTGCCGCAGCAAAAATAAATGACTTTAAGGAAGCAGAAACATATTGTAAAAAAGCTCTTGAACTAAATGTGAAAAATCAGAAAGAGATATTTTATTTCGTTGCTGCTGCATATTCCTTAATGAATAAATCCGAAGAAACAATGTTAAATCTCGAGAAAGCGCTTAAAGAGGGAATGTCAATAGAAGATGTGGAAAAAGATTCTGAATTTAATAACATAAGGAGCTTACAGCAGTATAAAGATTTGTTTAATAAATATAAAAAGTAATAAGATTTTGTTATTACGACTGACAATTTTATTCCGGAGAACTAGATTTATCGTTCAATAATTTTGTAATAATAAAAAATGGTGATTAATGAAAAATAATTAGCTCCAATACATATCATTAGATTCTGAGCAATTCTTTATTGCTTCCCTATCCGTCAATTCCTAATTTTCATCATAGTTCATTGACAGTGTACGTTTCATTTAAAAAATTTAACAATTATAAAATGGATGTTATTATGAACCAATTCAAATATATCTCATTCATAAAATTGATCTTTATTTTTCTTCTCAGTTCTCAAATTTCTTTTTCACAGCAAACTGAAAAGAAAATCAAAAAAGAAGATATTCCCAATGCAGAAAAAATATTCGGCATTGAATTCACCGATGCTGAGCGTGATTCTATGCAGGATGCATTGAACGAACAGCTTGGATATTACACAAATATTCACAAGATTCATCTGGACAACAGCATTCCTCCAGCAATTCTTTTTAACCCAATCCCAGCCGGATTTAAGTTTGAACAAAAACAATATCCGTTAAAACTTAGCAACTATTCTCACACAAAGATGCCTTCAAAAATTGATGATCTGATTTATTACTCGGTTGGTGAATTATCATATCTGATCAAAAATAAAAAAGTAAGTTCAACTGATTTAACTAAAATGTTTTTAGGCAGACTGAAAAAGTTCGGTCCAAGACTACACTCTGTAATAACACTTACAGAAGAGCATGCACTTAAACAGGCGAAAAAAACCGATGAAGAAATTTCAAAAGGAAAATACAGAGGAATGCTTCATGGAATTCCGTTTGGAGTAAAAGATCTGCTCACAACAAAAGATTGCAGAACTACGTGGGGTGCTGCACCATACAAAGATCAATTAATAAATGAAGACGCGACCGTAATAAAAAAGTTGGAGGATGCCGGTGCTGTATTATGCGCAAAACTTTCTATGGGTGAGCTAGCAATGGATGACGAATGGTTTGGTGGAATGACTCGTAATCCTTGGGATACAACAAAAGGATCTAGCGGTTCTTCGGCAGGCTCGGCAGCTTCGGTTTCAGCCGGATTACTTCCGTTTGCTATCGGTACAGAAACTTGGGGATCAATCGTTTCTCCATCAACTGTATGCGGTGTAACCGGATTGCGTCCAAGTTACGGACGCGTAAGTCGTACCGGTGCAATGGCATTAAGCTGGTCTATGGATAAGATCGGTCTATTATGTAGAAATGCTGAAGACCTTGCAATTGTTTTTGATGTGATACGCGGAACAGATGAAAAAGATCAGACTCTTTACGATGTGCCGTTTAATTATACTTCAAAAGTAGATTTTAAAAAATTAAAGATTGGTTATTTGAAAAATGATTTCGCTAAAAAATATTCTTTTCATCAAAATGATTCCTTAGCTTTAAAAAAATTAGAAGACCTCGGTGCTCAGCTGATACCAATTGAATTGCCGGATGTGGCGGTTAATGATATTCAAATTATTTTAACAGCAGAAGCCGGAGCCGCTTTTGATGAACTAACACAGTCTAACAAAGATGATATGCTCGCCCGCCAATTTAAGGGCGCATGGCCAAATATTTTTCGTGCCTCAAGATTTATTCCTGCAGTAGAATATATTAATGCAAATAGAATTCGCTATAAACTGATTCAAGAGATGCAAAAGCTGATGGGAAAAATTGATCTCTATATTGCACCATCCTGGCAAGGAAATAATTTACTTTTAACGAATCTGACCGGACATCCTTCTGTTGTAGTGCCAACCGGCTTTACAAAAAAAGGAACGTTAACCAGCATTACATTTATGGGAAAATTATTCGACGAGGGAAAAATTATCGCAGTTGCTAAAGCTTTTCAGGATGCAACTGATTATCACAAGAAACACCCGAAGCTAGATTAACTTACATTTACTTTTCACGCCTCAATTTATAATCCGCAGCGAAAGTTGCGGATTATTTCTATCTATATTTTTAGTTAAATTGCATATACAAAAATTCCTCTCCTCCATTTTAAAACAATTCTTGGAGGTGGAACATGAAAGTTATTGGTTCTTACGAAAAAGCCCGCATTTACATTGACAAACATTATCAAGAATCCGACGAGGCAAGACTTCACAGAAGAAAAACGAATCCCGGTCCTACAATCACAATCTCTCGCGAAACCGGAATTGGTGCAGCGGCAATCTGCGAAAAATTAATTGAGTACTTTAATCATTACGCCGTTGATGATTATGACGATTGGACTTACTTCGACCGTGGTCTAATAGAAAAAATAATGGAAGATCACCATCTGCCTGAACATTTTCGAAAATATCTATCGGAAGAAAAACAACACAAAATTGATTCATGGTTCGGAGAGATATTAGGAATCTCTCCATCCAAACTTTATCTTCTCCACAAAACTTCGCATACAATTTTAAAACTTGCCGAGTTTGGAAATGTGATTATTGTTGGAAGAGGCGCAAATATTATATTGGCAAAAATTCCTAATGCTTTTCATATCCGGTTTGTTGCACCGCTTAGTTTCAGAATTGAAAATGCAATGCAGCTTTATAATGTTGACCGGAAGACTGCAACTGATTTTATTGAGGGGGAAGATGTATCCAGAAAAAATTATATCTGGAAATATTTTCATAAAAATATTGAGGACCCTCTTCTCTATCACTCGGTTGTTAATACGAATCTTCTCAAATTTGAAGAGATTGCAGAAATGATCGGGCATTGTGTAATCAGACGATTTCCGGAATTCTTTACAAGTCCATTTAAGGAATTAGTCAACGAATAATGGAATATCTAAATTCCTATTGCTCGATTTTATTAAATGACATATCTTAGAAGCAAGAGTAAGAGTAAAATTAAGAGTAAGACAATTTTATTCTTCTCAAGTAAATGCTTAGAACATTGCTCTTTCTTATTCTCTTACTCTTAATCATACTAACTTTTATCTCCACAATTATTTCGGAGCTGTAAAATGAAATCTAAAAAAATATCTCTCTACTCTTTTTTATTGTTGGCAACCTTATTTATAAGCAACTCCTTTGCTCAGCAGGATAAGCTTCAAAAGATTGATGAGTTTATTAACAATGCTATGAAAGATTGGGAGATGCCGGGATTTTCTGTGGCAATCGTAAAAAACGACTCTGTAATTTTTGCTAAAGGATACGGCGTTCGTAATATAAATAAAAGTGATCCAGTTGATGAAAATACTTTATTTGTAATTGCATCGTGCAGCAAAGCTTTTACAACAGCATCTCTTGCAATTCTTGTTGATCAAGGAAAAATTAAGTGGGACGATCCGGTAACAAAATATCTCCCCGATTTTCAAATGTATGACCCATGGGTTACAAAAGAAATTACTATTCGCGATCTAACATCACACAAAAGCGGAATAGAAACTTTCAGCGGAGATTTTCTTTGGCTTAATTCAACTTACGATAGAAAGGAAGTAATTAAGCGCGCACGTTTTCTTAAACCGACTTCAAGTTTTCGCAGTAAGTACGGCTATCAAAATATTATGTTCATAACAGCTGCTGAAGTTATAAAAGCAGTTACGGATACTTCGTGGGCAGATTATATTAGAGCGCATATACTTGATAATTTAGAAATGAAACACACCGACACCAGTTACAAAATATTTAACAATGATGACAATGCCGCTAAAGGTCATTACAAAAAAGAAAATGTAATGAAAGTTTTTACCGACACACAAATAGATAATGCTCACGGTGCACTAGGCATTAATTCAAGTGCAATTGAAATGGCGCAATGGATTCGTTTGCAGTTGGGCAAAGGAAAATATAACGGAAAAAGAATTTTCAGTGAACGCCAATCTGCAGAGATGTGGTCAAATCAAACACCAATAGGAACGATGAACTACGGATTAGGCTGGTTCATTCGTTACTACAATGGGAAAAGAATGTTGAATCACGGAGGTGGAATGCCGGGGATGATTTCTGACATTACGTTGGTTCCCGAAGAAAATTTTGGTTTTGTAATTCTTAGCAATTACGAAACCGGGATGGTTGGTGCAGTAAGAAATTATATTAGCGATCTTTTCACAAATACTGAACCGAAAGATTGGGAAAAATTAATGCTTGATGGCTTCGCAAGAAGAAAAGAAATGCAAGAAAAAGAATTCAAACGAAGAGAAGAAATACATGTCAAAGATACAAAACCATCATTACCTTTAGAAAAATATTGCGGAGTATATGAAGATAAGATGTATGGTAGAGCCGAAGTATCATTGAAAGACGGCAAATTATTTTTGCAATTTCTACCAACGCCAACTTTCCGCGGTGAATTAAAACATTATCAATACGATATGTTCTACATTGATTGGGAAGATGAATTCTTAACGCGCGGCTGGGTAAAATTTGATATGAACTTTAATGGTGCTATAACGAAAATGACGTTCGAAGTCCCGAATTCACCGGATTTTATATTTACCGAACTCTTGTTCGAAAAATCACCTGAGAAAAAATAATATTTTTGCAAACATCAGAATTTCAGTAAGGATTGTTCTGGTGTTTGCATTTTTTATGCCCAATAGCAATGCTAAGAACTTAATCCAATGCAGATCGTCTTAATATTTACTCAAATAATAACTTAGGAAATATTATAAATGAAGAATCAAATTAGATTTTTTCTCCTAACAGTTTTCGTTCTTCTGATCTTGTTAACTGTAATTCCAGCTCAGCAAAAATTCTATGTCAACTTGAATGACCGTGATGACGATCTTTTCAAAGTAACCTTGGTACCGGAAAAACTTACAGACCAAAATAACACTTATCAATTTGCTTCAACCGCTCCCGGTACGTATCAAACAATGGATATCGGCAGATTCGTTCGCTCATTTCAAGCATACGATGAAAATGGAAATGAACTTGATTCTAAGCAGATCTCAACAAATCAATGGGAGCTTGAAGAACCGGCAAAAACAAAAAAAATAGTTTATACAGTTGCCGAAACATGGGATAACCCAGTTCAAGAACACCAAATCTATCCAATGTGCGGAACATCTTTGGAAAAAGATCACGCTTTGATAAACGGTCAATGTGTTTTCGGATATTTTCATGGGATGCAAAAAACTCCTATTAAAATTAAATTAGATTATCCTAAAGAATGGCAAGCCGGAACTGCATTAAGTTTGGATAAAGATGGTTATTACGACGCACCGGATTATGATTATGTTGTTGATTCGCCTATCCTACTGGGTAATCTTACAAAGGCAACAACCAAAATTGAAAATACTTCAGTTGAAGTTTATACTTATTCAAAAACCGGTAAAGTTTCTTCGGATCAATTATTGATTTTACTCGAAGATATTTTAACTGCTACAAGTCAATTCACACAAGGACTTCCTGTGAGTCGTTATACTTTTCTTTTCCATTTTGAAAATTTTTCCGCCGGTGCTTGGGAACATAATCTTAGCTCAGAATATGTTTTCAGTGAAAGTCCTCTTGAAGGAAATGTTGCTAAAGAAATCAAATCGGTAGCCGCTCATGAATTTTATCATGTTATCACTCCATTAAATATTCATAGTGAATTAGTGGGAAACTTCAATTTTGAAAAATCAACTATGTCTCAACATATCTGGCTGTATGAAGGTGTTACTGAATGGGCTTCCGATATTCTCCAGTTACGGGATTATTTAATTTCTCTTGATGAATATCTCGCTGATATGAAAACTAAACTTATTATCAATGACAATTATGATCCGACAATTTCTCTTGTTGATCTTTCCCTTAACTCAACAGAAAGACAAGATCAATATGGAAACATCTATCAAAAAGGAGCAATCGTAGGTTGTCTGCTTGATATTCGTTTGCTCGAACTTTCAAAAGGGAAAAAAGGATTGCGTGAAGTATTAAATCAACTTTATAAAGATTATGGTGTTAACAAAGCATTCAGCGAAAAAGATTTTTTTAATGATTTTGTAAATCGTACTTATCCGGAGATGTCCGATTTCATTAATAAATACATTAAAGGAACCGAGAAACTTCCGGTTGCAGAATATTTTGGAAAGCTTGGAATTGAATACAAAGAATTTGTCGGTGTGGATAGTTCTAAAATTTCTCTCGGGTTTGGAATTGGTATGAAGGATAATAAATTTATTGTTACGAGAGTTGAGAATCCGCTTCCAGATGGTATTAGAACTTTAGATTTTATTACTAAAGTAAACGGAGAGGAAGTTACACTTCAAAATGCCCAGACAAAATTCGCTTTTATGAGGAACATGAAAGTCGGTGATTCTTTTGAATTAACAATTGAACGCAACGGTGAACAAAAAGAAATTAAATGTTCAATGGAACCAAGATTTATTAAGCATCAATTTAAAGTTCTGGATGATGCTTCAGAACAACAGCTTGAATTACGTAGTGCTTGGATGAAAAATTTATAATCAATCTTTAATCTTGGCGGATTAATCTCCGCCAGGGCTTTAATTTTCCTTCTTTATTAACATACATTTTTCTATTAGATTTACTTCATATAAGTGGCCGTCCAGGTAAAACAATGATTCGAAAATCCCAAATTAGAATATTACTAGCTGTTCCGGTTCTTTTTTCAGTTCTTTCTTGTACTCCCTCCATTTTTGAAAAAGTTTATCCTACTTTAAATGACGGAAAATACGATAGTGAGTTTCCATATAAAAATTCATCTCAACAGCTTGAAGAAGTAAGTAACTCCATCCGTTTAATAAACAGCATAGCCTTTTATGAAAGCTATGTATTTGATAGAAATAAAAATTTTACTTTACAGCAGATAAAAAAAACAGATATTGAAAAAGACGCGGTTGAAAAAGTTTATTTCAATCGTACTGCCTCCGGAACTGGAACAATAATCTTTGCTAATCAAGGATTGGTTGCTCTGTTAACTGTTTCTCATATTGTTTCTTTCCCTGATACAGTAATTTCATACTTTGTAAATTCCGATGGGGCTTCCTCTCAATTTATAGAGAGTATTTCCATCAAATCTAAGCAGACAAATTATGTTTCAGATTTTCCTGACAGCGGTGAACTTGATGTAATTCTTCAAGATAAAAATATGGACATTGCATTGCTTGGAAGAAGATATACTTCAAATGAAACTTTGAGGATGACAGTTTTTAATTATCCTTGGGGTAATTCATCAGAGCTTGAATGGGGAAGTTTTATTTATGTATTTGGATTTCCAATGAACTATAAAATGATCTCAAAAGGAATTGTAAGTCGTCCGGGAAAAGAAAAACATATTTTTCTAATTGATGCTGTGTTCAATAAAGGCTGCAGCGGAGGAATTGTTCTTGCTATTCGCGATGGCGTTCCTAATTTTGAGTTGGTAGGAATTGTAAAATCTGTTCCGGCAGAATTTGAAAACACATTACGCCCTCTAATAAAAGAAAGGGATTTTGAATATAATCCTATGCTTCCCTATAAAGGTGATGTTTATGTTGATAAAGAACAAATTCTGCGTATAGGCATTACAAAGGTTATTGGTATTGAAGCAGTAAAGGATTTTTTAATTTCAAAAAAGAATGATTTGATAAGTATGGGATATAATTTCCCGGATCTTTTTAGTTCATCTAAGCCAACTATCTTAAAACAAATTCATTGATAGCTGTCAGTGTTCAAACATCAGCATTCAGCTTAATGAAATTTTTCTAAAAAGCTGATTGCGACAGCCAATAGTTACTCCAGAACTTCTTTTATTTCACCGCGAGCTACAGATTCAATCACATCGGCAAAGAGATCTATTTCAGAAAGCATCGTATAAACATTTGGTGTTACTCGTAATCCTTTAAACTCTTCAAAATTAATTACGATTACATAAATCCTGTGCTTGTTAAATAAATACTCTTGAAGTTTGTTGATGTTCACGCCGGTAATATTAAAATTAATTATTCCAGCCCAATTGGATTCATCTTTAATATCAATTAAGAATTTAACGTTATCATATTTTCTTACACGGTTGATCCACCGTTTGTGAAGATAACGGAATCTTTCTGCTTTTCTGTCAATTCCGATTGCTTCGTTGAACGCAAGGGCTTCTGCGATTGCATTATGATTTGCTGCGGGATGAGTTCCAATCTCTTCGAACTTGCGAATATTGTCTTCCATTTCTTTTGAAGCCGCCATTAATGGCCAAACTTTTTTAATTAAATTTCTTTTAACGAATAACATCCCGGTTCCTATCGGTGCGTAAGTCCATTTGTGAAGAGAGGTACCGAAATAATCGCATTCAAGATCTGCAAGCGTATAAGGAAAATGATTAAACGAATGTGCACCATCTACTATAACCTCAATTCCCTTTTCATGTGCTGCTCTGCAAACATCGCGTACAGGAAGAATTTGTCCTGTTAGAAAACAAGTGTGACTAATTAAAATAATTTTAGTCTTGGGAGTAATTCCATTTTTTAACGCTTCTACATAATCATTTTTATTTACAAGAGGTGTCGGGTATTGAACTTTGTTTACTTTTATACCGATTCGTCTTTCCATTTGATTAAATGTAGTTAACATGCGCGGATAATCTTGAGTGGTTGTAAGAATTTCATCTCCGGGTTTAAAATCAATTCCCAGTTGAATGATTTGCAGCGACTCGCTATCGTTTCTAGTAATTGCAATTTCTTCCGTATCGCACCCGAATACAATTGCTAATTTTTCGCGTACTGTTTCAACTTTCGGTTCAACATGCTGCCACATATAATAAGACGGCGCTTGATTGCTGTAATCTATGTAACGTTTGAATGCATCAATAACAACACGCGGTGAAGGAGAAACTCCGCCGTTATTAAGTTGATCAGCGAACGGTCAACATCAAATGCAGATTGAATCCTTCCCCAAAAGTCCTCATCACTTGCCGATTCTAAAGCAGAAATTGATGGATTTAATTTTTCTATTGCTTCAGTTGCACGGGCAAAAGCATCTGTTTTTAAGGCTATAAATGCCCCGCCAGTTGAGATCATAAACCGATTTAGAAATTGACGACGTGAGTACATATTAACCTCTCATTGGTTTCAAGATTAGCCTAAATGAAACTACCACAAATCAACTTTCAAAAGCAATCTCAATTTATAAAAAGAAACACTCTTATTTCTATGAAATTTATCTGTAACAATCTTCCCTTTCTTTCATTAATTTCACAGTGTAAAATTTGTCTATTAATAGAATAATCGGAGAAATAAAATGAAGAATTTTAAAGTCTTTCTGTTAACATTTTTATTAAGCGGATTAATGGCTGCACAAGTTCATGATAAGGGAACATTCATTCAACCGAAAAGTGAATTTTGGGGTGAGGTTCAAAAAGGAATTGATGATTTCAACAAAAAGGATAAGCCAGATAATAAAACATTTAAAATGGATTTTACCGAGCTGAATCTCCCAAAATCAAAAAATGAGTTTACATCTTATTGGCACTTTGATCCGGTTAATCAAGGCAACACAGGAACATGCTGGTCATTTTCAACTACTTCATATTTCGAATCTGAGGTTTACAGAATTTACAAGCAAAAAATTAAACTCTCACCAATCTGGAATGCATATTGGGAATACGTTGAGAAAGCTCTCCGCTTTGTAAGAGAAAGAGGAAACTCGGTTATTGGTGAAGGATCTGAATCAAATGCTGTAGTAAGAATCTGGCAACATTACGGATGTGTGCCGGAAGAAGTTTATAATGGAATGTTGCCCGGACAAAAACATCATAATCACAGTAAAATGTTCAATGAGATAAATAATTACCTTATCGGGATTAAGAGTGCAAACGCTTGGAATGAAAATGAAGCGCTTAATACAATTAAATCTATTTTGAATCATTATCTCGGTGAACCACCGACCAAATTTACTGTTGATCGAAAAGAATACACACCAAAAGAATATCTCGAAAAAGTAGTTCGGTTAAACTTAGATGATTATGTGGCTGTTATGTCAATAATGCAAAAACCATATTATGAAAAAGCTGAGTATGAAGTTCCGGATAATTGGTGGCACAACAAAGATTACTATAATGTTCCTATTGATGTTTTTATGTCAACTGTAAAAAGTGCAATCAGAAATGGATTTACGCTTGCTCTTTTCGGAGATGTTTCTGAAGCTGGAATTGAATCGCACGCAAAAGTTGCTATGATACCTTCGTTTGACATTCCTTCCGAATATATTGATGAGTCAGCTCGGCAATTTCGTTTTAGCAACGGAACAACAGGCGATGACCATGGAATTCACATGGTTGGTTATTTAAATAAAGATGGTAAGGATTGGTATTTAATAAAAGATTCCGGTTCGGGTTCTTTCAATGTTGGCGATAAAGGATATTATTTCTATCACGAAGATTATGTAAAACTAAAAATGTTAGGATTCATGGCGCATAAAGATGCTATTGCTGATTTATTAAGCAAGTTCAAAAAATAATATTTCACTTAGCAGCTAAGATTAAAACTAAATATGATTAGGAGATAAATGAAAAAATTTGTCAATGTGGGAATGAAGAAAAGGAAAAGGATTGCACTCGTAGCCCATGATAACAAAAAACAAGATTTGATCGAATGGGCAAAATTCAACCGCGGTAATCTTGGCGATCATGAAATTTATGCAACGGGAACTACCGGAAAATTACTTGAGCAAGATTTAGGATTTAAGGTAACACGATTGCAAAGCGGTCCATTAGGCGGTGACCAGCAGCTTGGTGCAAAAATTTCAGAAAATAAAATTGATGTGCTGATTTTTTTCTGGGATCCGCTTGAGCCACAGCCGCATGATCCTGATGTAAAAGCTCTTCTACGCATTGCTGTTGTTTGGAATATTCCTATCGCGTGCAATAGAGCATCTGCAGATTTTATTTTTTCCTCGCCAATTATGAAAGAAGAATATTCCCGCATTGTTCTTGATTACAATGATTATTTAACACGTGATATTTCGGAGGTGAAAAATGAAACGACCTAACAAAGATGAATACGTTTTATATTATCACACTTACATTGAAAAAGTCCCTGACGGAGATGTTGTTAAAAGTATGAACAAACAAATTGCCGAAGTAAAAAGATTATTTAAGAACGTTACCAAGAAACAGTCTGAGTTCCGTTATTCTCCTGAGAAATGGAGCGTGAAAGAGGTTCTCGGTCATATTTTAGAAGCCGAGAGAATTTTTTCTTATCGCGCGTTGCGTTTTGCCCGCAACGATAATAAAGATCTTCATGGATTTGATGAAAACGAATATATTCATAGATCAAATTACAACGAGATCAAACTTGCTGATCTTGTTGAAGAGTTTTGTGCATTACGTACAGCCAATATGCTGATGTTTAAAAATTTTACTGATGAGATGTCTTTACACTTGGGAACAGCAAACGGAAATAAATTCTCTGTGCGAGCACTTGCATATATAATGTACGGACATGTACACCATCATCTTAAAATTTTGAAAGAGAGATATTTTTAGTTTTATGCCGCTGCTTGTTTTAGCATATCCGCAATTAGAAGAGAAAGATTTTGAGTGGATACAATCTTTCCGTGCGAAACATGATGAGCGCTATTTCAATTTAGTTCTGCCCCATTTTACTTTCGTATTCCCGGTTGATGAAATGGGTCAGAAAGACTTTATTAATCACGTAGAAAAAATATCCAAGAAGTTCAAAGAATTTTATTTTGTACTTCGTTGCGCTCAAATTGTAAAAGATTCGTTTAGTGACTATACAGATCTGTTTTTAATTCCGGAAGAAGGATACAGAATATTTGTTAAACTTCACGATGCGCTTTATACCGGCATACTGGAAAAACAATTACGTCTTGATATACCTTTTATTCCGCATTTGGGAATAGCCAACAATAAAGATCCCCGGAGATGTAAAATATTGGCAGATGAAATCAATTCTAAAAATCTAGAAATATTCGGTGTAATAAATAAATTAGATATTGTTTCATTTTTTAATGACAAGATTGAAACGATCAAAGAAATTATTCTTTAAAATAAAAAACCCGATTCGTATTAAACCGGGTTTATAAAAAGTTTGATTGAAAATTAATTTATTTGGTTAACAAAAATTCCGCTATTCTACCAAGCTCCTTCACATCTCTATTACCGTATGAAGGCATAATTGTACTTTTGTATTTTTCGCGATACTCATCAAAACGTGCCCCGCCGCTGTACGACGAAGGATTACGCAAATAATTAATTAATCCGTCACGAGTCCAATTCGTACTAATATTAGCTAATGCCGGAGCCATTTGTGTTCCTTGCAAATTATCTCCATGACATGAAATACAACCAAGTTGTTTAGTTAAAGTCTGTCCGTCTGCATCCGAAGTAGTTTGAGTTGTTTGCTGTCCCATTTGTCCCATTGTTGACGGCATTGTCGGTTCCTCTTTGCGTGTAATTCTTCCAAGTAAAAATAGAATAAGAAAAAAACCGAGAAAAGCAGCAACCCATTTTTGTGCATTTGTCATCTACAATACTCTCTTTTAAAATTTAACGCTGTAAAGTTAATGTGATGGGTCTTTAATAACAAATCACAGAGCAATCGGTTTTCGATTACTTTCCAAATTCTTTATCGTAATTCTCTTTATATCTTTTAATAGAAGAAAAAATTGCTTTAGCTATTTCGTTTTGCCCCGATGTACTTGCAAGATGTGCTTCGTCTTTTCTATTTGATAGAAACCCTGTTTCAATTAAAACACCGGGCATTGACGCACCAACAAGAACATAAAATCCCGCCTGCTTAATACCTAAAGCAGGAATTTTTACATCGTTTTTCCATTCTTGATCTAAGAGATCGGAGAACGCTTCTGAGTAACGCATATATTGTGAATGTGCCATACTTACAAGAATAAAATTTTCATCTGTTAATTTTTGATAACGATCAGGATTTTCTTCGTACTTGATTACACTGTTTTCAAATTCGGCAATTTTAATTGCTTGCGAAGTCCTGCCCGGACGTAAAAGGTAAACTTCAAATCCGCGGTATAAAATATCTTTTGCTTCGGTTGAATTACAGTGAATGGAAATAAATAGTTTACCTCCATTTTCATTAGCGATCTTTCCCCGTTTATACAGCTCAATAAACTCATCTGTTTTCCGTGTATATACTACACGAACTTCGGGGAGATTTTTTTCAATTAATTTCCCAAGCTTTAAAGCAACTGCAAGATTTACATCTTTCTCTTTAACGCCTGTTACTCCAATCGCACCGGGATCTTTTCCCCCGTGTCCTGCATCAATTACAACAGCATCAAAAAGCCATTTAGATTTTACATCATCAACATTCAATAATGCAGAATCAAAAAGTTTATTGTGTATCGTAATTAGTATATCATAGCTATCTAAATCTTGTAATGCTTCTGTTGTGGAATATCCATCATTAAGGACAAACTC
>Ga0082335_1002122_pt1 | contig 38278 bp, 39 predicted proteins | sample Subgrocontami58m_FD_72375 | JGI IMG/M metagenome (GOLD analysis project Ga0082335, IMG submission 72375) | Subsurface groundwater microbial communities from S. Glens Falls, New York, USA - GMW37 contaminated, 5.8 m (SPADES assembly) (version 2) ...
ATACCATCTAACTTAATAGATCGTAACCCATTGAATATGCGCCGCAATTCCAATATAGGGTTGCCCTCAAGCCTTTCAATTCCATCCTTTCTTATAACCTCTATACATTCACCCTTACTCTTGAATACCATAAAGGGGTCAAACCCTATAAAGGAGTATCTGCCTGTCTTTGGGTGAAACCTGGCACTCTCCAAAAGAAAACTATTTTTACCGGGGTTCAGCCTTTCAAAAACTTCAAATGGCTTTCCGATAGTGCCATCTAATTCTCTATAAATTGGCACCATCAAATCTTGTTTGGAGAGTTCTTTAAATGTCTTCTTGTCAGGATAATACATATTAGAGTATTTTTAGGGACATTAGAATAGGAGGTTTCTGTCAAGGGTGCGGTATTGTATCGCCTCAGAGATATCCTCTTCTCTGATAGACTCAGAGCAAGATAAGTCAGCAATAGTCCTGGCCACTTTAAGAATTTTATCATATGCCCTTGCAGAGATACCAAACTCATCTATAGCCGTCTTGAGGAGATTCTTGGTTTCGTCATTGAGGGGACAGAATTTCCTTATCATCTTATGACTCATCTGCGAATTAAAATATATCCCGGAGTCTTCAAATCTTTGAAGTTGAAATGTGCGTGCCTTTTCCACACGCCCCTTTATATCCTTTGAACTTTCGCCGTCGCTTGTGCCTGTAAGTTCCCTGTATTTAAGTGCTGGAACCTCAATATGTATATCAATCCTGTCTAATAATGGCCCTGATATCTTCTCCCTGTATTTCTGTATCTGATAAGGATTGCAATGGCATTCCTTTGAAGAGCCAAAAAAACCACATGGGCATGGGTTCATCGTAGCGATAAATAGAAACCTGCTTGGGAAACGGAGGGATTTGCTTATCCTTGAAATCGTCACGTAGCCGTCTTCAAGTGGCTGCCTGAGAGCTTCTAATGTATTCCTGTGAAACTCCGGCAATTCATCAAAGAACAAGACCCCATTATGTGCAAGGCTCACCTCTCCAGGTTTTGGTATCGTCCCGCCACCTACTATGGAAATGTCTGATGCCGTATGATGGGAATTCCTGAATGGCCTATTAGTAATTATGGGCTCTTTAGACGAGAGTAAACCTGCAGTGCTGTATATCTTTGTAGTCTCTAATGCCTCCTCAAACGTTATGTCAGGCAATATTGTAAGCAGCCTCTTTGCAAGCATACTCTTTCCACTGCCAGGGGGCCCAAGCATTAACAGGTTGTGAGAACCTGCCGCAGATATTTCTAATGCACGCTTGGCATGTTCCTGGCCTTTTACGTCAGAAAAATCAATGTCATGATTTGATGCATTTTTAAAGATATCTTTTAGATCTACCCTGTGGCGCACCAGGAAAGAGTCTCCATTAATAAACGCTATAGCCTGGGCCAATGTCTTTACAGGATAGACCTCAATATCTTCAACGATGCCAGCCTCAGACGCATTTTCTTCCGGCAGGATGAGCTTTTTTATATGACAATCCCTCATGCTCAATGCAATGGGCAGGGCACCACGTATACCCCTTACATTTCCATCAAGGGCAAGCTCTCCCAGAATTATATATTCCTTTAAAAAATCTTCTTTAATCTGGGAGGTGGCTGCCAATATCCCGAGGGCTATTGGCAAATCAAAACTCGGGCCTTCTTTCTTCACATCCGCGGGTGCAAGGTTCACTGTTATCCTGCTTACAGGATATTCAAAATGGCTATTCCTGATAGCCGATTTTACACGGTCTTTACTCTCTCTGACTGCTGCATCAGGTAATCCTACAATTACTACGGTTGGCAGCCCGCTTGAAACATCCACCTCTATCTCTATCCGATATGTCTCCATCCCGAGAATGGAATAGGAAAAGACCTTTGCGAGCACTATCCCTCCATATTATTTCTTCTTAAACACAAATATGTTTACTATCAATCTGACATCGTGGATTAGTGGGTCAGATGGACTGGCATTAATGGTGAGGTCTGTAACCTTCATGAATCTATTTGAATTCTCTATCCTTTCAATGAACTTCCCTAAGTCGTGATAGCCACACCTTAAGTTTATAGTTATGGGCATTTCAATATAAGGTGCCTGTGATGTTCCGCCTGCAGATTGAATAGATGAATCCTGGGGCTGGATAGTAATGAATTTTATCCTGCTTTGATTTGCCATCTCTGTAAGTCCTTTGAGAAGCGAAGGTATTTCCTTCTCAGCAGGGAGTCTATCTTTATAATAGGTTACCTTCTTCTCAATCTCTGCAAGTTCTTTCCTTAGTTTGTCCAGATTTGCCTTTGCGGATTTGGCATTATTTATCTCAACTTTCTTCTTCTCAATTATGGCCCTTTTACCATTCAATGCACCTGCCATAGGCTTAAATGCCAGCATATAGGATAAGACCCACAGGATGGCTATACCCACGCCAGCCAAAATTATATATTCCTTTTTAATCGGTTTTATCTTCATAATGTTAAGGATTTTCTTTAAAAGGCAGGTTCAACTCAAAATTCCATATATCTATCCCGCCTATAATTCCCCTCTGCCCAGGCCCTAACTCTATACTTGAGAAATCCTTGAAGAATGTTTCATCCTCTCTCAATCTATTTATAAAGGTGCCAACCAAATCCACAATCTCCTCACCCTTCTTTACTGAGACGGTACTGCCTCTGATAACCAGGACCTTGATTTCCTTCTTTTCTAATGGAGGTGGCTGTGGCTGGGTTTCATCACCCGCTACTTTACCCTTTGCCTTGGCACTCTGTTTGGATGGCACCATCTCCACCTTAGTCCCAAGCGAGATATTAGAAAGCCAGACACCTTCCGGAACAAGGTTACTGATTTGATTCAATTTCTTAGCCCACAAGAACCTGCCCTTCATCAGGGCGTCTAAAACAGTGCCCCTTTCCTCAAGTTGCCGTTTCTTTTCTATTAACATGGCAGTCTCTTCAGTAATCGGGAGCAGCTCTTTCCATTCACGCTCAAGGTGAGAGATTTTTCTATTAGCTACGACAATCTGTCCACTCAATAAAATCCATGTCAATACAAGCAGACCCACCAGAAGTCCACCAATAGAAAAGAGGAAGATTTCTTTGCCACCTTCCCTCTTTTCTCTCCGCATAGATTCTGGCAGTAGATTTATTTCAATCATGAGACATTACTCTATATTCTCAGAGCCAATCCTATACCTACAGGCAGGATTGGCCCAACCTCTTTCAATTTAGCCACATCAAATTTACCATGGTCTGCTTTTATATTAGTCAATGGGTCCCATACTTTAGATTCTACACCTAATTGGGTATGGATTACATGGCTTAAGCCTTTCAACGTTGAGCCACCGCCACTAAGATATATAACACCCACACTCCTCTCAGTCTGGTTCTCGTAATGGTCAAAACAGAGTCTTATTTCGCTGAGCAGATTACCAAAAGCAAGAGAGGTCTCCTCGCTTATTTCCTTAGCACCATCTTCTGTGACGTGGCTTGTGCCTATATATATGTCTCTGGTAAAGTAAGGGAGTTTCCCTTTAAGTATATTAACACTTGTGACCCCATGACCAATGTGAAGGAGTGCTACAGTATCTTCAGGTGATATTTTAGGCCCATTCATCTCAAAACAATTTATCAGGCAGAATGAGTCCACATCAATCACCCCAGGGAATAATCCTGCACCCTTTATTATCTCAATATGCTCATTTATCAATTCCTTCTTCGCTGCTACGAGAAGCACCTTGATTTTATTACCAGGCATATCTTCTAACGGATAAAAATCAAAATTCACTTCATCAAGTTTCAGAGGCAGATATTGTTCTGCCTCATATTTAATAGCACTCCTAAGCTCCTCTTTTGTCATCTTAGGCAGGTCTATGTATCGGACTATTACAGATTCACCAGATACTGCTACATTAACCCTATGGATAGTGCTTGAGGTATCCCTTAGAACCTTTCTTATAGATTCTATAATGGCATCCTTCCCTTTGCCATTGATTTGTGCAATGCCAAAATTGGCAAGTTCCCAGCCCTGGGGCGTTGAAATAAGTTCTACAAGTTTTATAGAACTATCCCCGATATCTAACCCTGCAGACGCCCTTTTCTTCATAACCATAACACTACCTCTAACCACATTGAATTATAACATACTTTGTTCTAAAGTCAACAAAAACCCTGCCTAATATACCTCCTGCCAGTTAGTAGTTGTAATTAGATAATTTGGGCTTCCACCCAAACCAGTAAGTCCAGATGGCAGATTATTTGCTAATGCAGGAACCTGGTATATCTTTGGCACCTGACTACCTAAATTAAAATAGTTAGATACGAAGGCCCCTGCGATTTCATTCTGCTTGGCACTCTCAATCTCACCTTCAGCATAGAATGCGCCTATCATCTTGAACTGGGAGTCTCCTCCACCTGTAGCTAACTCTATATCTCCATCTGCTATAAGACCAAGGGCATCTGTAGTTGGGAATGTCCCTTGAGACAGAAGGTCGCCATGGACTTCAAATTCATCAGCAAATATTGTCCCTTTCCTTGTATCTGGTGTAGTATATTGAATTGTAATATTCTTCTCACCCAATTTCAACTCCCCTAAACTATCTGGATCACTTGTTCCATCTGTTATACTGACAATCCCAGTTACTGTGAGTACCCGCGTAGTGCTATTCCATGCGATGCTTCCTCTAGCATCACCATAACTAAAACTGCCTGTACTGCCATTGATAGTCTCTGATATTAAATCCTCATCTAAAGTATAAGAATTGTTTAACAAATAGGCCTTGTAAGTGGGATTTAGACTCGGGAAACTAAGTATGTCATCTAAATCATAAGGGTTTGTAATCCCATTGTCTGAATTGACATTTGAAGGACCTTGAGTCCCTCCAAACCCATCATAATATGTACCGGGTGTGTTATCGTCATCATAGGGGCCTACATCTACATAAACCCCATCCATAGTCTCTTTGACACTGTTACCTGAAACGTTAGCCTGTCCCACTGCAGCAGAACCTGATAAGTCTGTCCTCCCGTTCTTTACTCTGAACTCTGCCCCTAAACTACCAACTGTCTCACCATTAAATACAGTAGTAGGAAGTGGAGGAATCCTACTTGACAACTCTGTTGGTATCCCTTCATAATTATTCCCTACACTTGCAGTTCCGCTTAAGTTAATGGCAGTATCAGTAGACGCAAGACCAGAGCCTAGGACATGGACAGAACCATGTATATAGACATTACCACTTACAGCCGAACCACTTGCCCCACTCCCGGCAAAGATTGCATTATTCCATGGAGAGATATTCTTTATCTTCACATATACCTGGACTGTTCTTACCACACTATTATAAGTCCCTTGAGACTTTACCCATATTTCATCGTTTTCATTTGTGATATTCTTAAGAGAAACTGTGTGACTACCTCCACCGAAAGAATTGGAATATAACGTATAAAAATCGGTAGTATTAGGACCAACATTATAATTATTTGTAATCCATCCATCACTCCAACTTGGGGAAGCACCGCCAGTTACAAAATCCTGTTTTAAATCATATAATGCCCGCTGGAACCCTGCTTCAGCTATGTAGAATGCCTTTAAAGAATCCCCCTGGCGCATAGTTGCCCTGATTTCATTATTACTTAATTTTACAAAACTGGTAGCAGAGACAATCAATATCACCACAAATGCCATTACCAGGATGAAGACCAGCCCTCTTTCATTTGCTTTCACCATATCAATTCCTCACCTTGACAGCCGTATATAAAGTAACCGACATTGTCCTGCTCTTCACCATTTGCTGCAATACTAATTTTATACCCAATCTGTCTTCACTGCCGTATTGGGCAGTGCCATTGCCTCTTCTAAATTCTAACCCACTTACATTCTTGATGATAGAAGTTTCACCACCTGAGGTTGATGTGTTAGGGTCATAATATAACATCCCGCTACTCAAATAAAAACTCCTGTTGACATTATCTACACCGGTAAATACTACAGTATTATCTATATTGGGTGGTGTGGCATTTGGCGTATTAACCGACTTTGCATCCATTATACCATACATCCCATTTATCCCTCTTATCATCTTTGCCATAGATATACTGGCATCACGCTGGAGACCTGTCTGGGCATTCCCTTCTACCCATGATACCTGTGACATATTATATATTGTTAAGGCAGCACCCATCACCAGAAGCATGATAGTCATACCTATAAGAATCTCTGGAAGGGTAAATCCTCTAATCTTTTTCATTGGCTCACTATTGTAACTATACTCTCAGTTATCTGATTACTCCCACCCCATTTACGTTCTGTCCAAGTGATGGTAACTGTTATTTGTTTTCCCTCTGTAACAGTAGTTACATTGGTAACCCTCGTACCGATAAGTTCATCTCCAGAAGCACTAGACCCAAGGTCTATTATTATATTTGATTCTGTTACTGTTCCCACTGCAATATTCCCATAACTCGCATCCTTTATCTCTTCCACCTTCTCTTGAATGAGATTGAATGCCTCTATCCTGTGTTTTGCCTTGGCAACACTTATTCTCCCCATAACAAATGTCGTCAACATCCCGCCTAAAGAGAGTGATAGGATTAATGCCGAAATCATAATCTCAATAAATGTTACGCCTTTTTCGTTACGCATATTTTAAGTTACCCCCCTCACCCTACCCTCTCCCACCTGGGGAGAGGATTAAGGTGAGGGAAATTTCTACTCAATCGTATGCCCCTGCGCACTCAGGCTGCAACTCGGGAATATCCCTATATTCCCATAGGTATAGGGATATGTCCCTCCACCTGGACAGCGAGGAACAATAGAACCCAAATAACCATTTATCTGCGCATCTGTGACAGATGCGCCATTCTGAAGGTTGTAATCCATAGCATACTGTTCCTTGGCAGCATGAATCTGGTTCAGGTTTGCTATACAGGCATTCTTACGTGCCTTTGAGCCTGCATTGAGAAAACTCGGTATGGCAATAGCTGCGAGCAAGGCAACTATCCCAACTACTATCATGATTTCAACGAGTGTAAATCCACCTTTTCTCACAAGCAAAGTATACCATATTAAAGAATGGTTTTCAAGAAAAAAAAGGGACATCCGCCTGAAGCAGATGTCCCTTTTTAAAATAGAACCGTCTCATTTTTTATTGCAATGCGTGAGCTACACCACCAGTACCAGTAGCACCAAGACTACAAGTTGGAGGACTAACAGTAGGCGTATAGGCACCCCCTCCCGCGCAAGTAGGTGTCCTCGCAATCCAGTTCGGCACTAAACGAACCATGGTAGCTTGAGTAACATCGTTCATGTTACTATCCAAGAGATACTGTTGGGCTGCTCCCTCAATCTGCTTCAAGTTGGCTACGCATGTCCTTGCCTGGGCCTTTCCTCTGCTCTGTATGAAGTTCGGGATAGCAATGGCTGCCAATAACCCAATTATTGCAACTACAATCATTATCTCAACCAAGGTAAAGCCTTTCTCACTCCTTCTTACCTTCATCATATACCTCGCCTCCTTTCTATTAAATTAGTACACCAACGGGTACGAACCTGTAGGGGTTTGATTTATCAAACCCGCAAAACGGGCGTCATAAATGCCGCCCCTACAACTTTCTATATAGCAATTTTCATGCCAAAGTATCAAAATAACCAAATTTAATTCATAACTCAATTTCATAATTGAAGTTAAAATATTATTAGGTATATAAGGGGTAGAAGGGATGGGCTTAAAAAGTGACAATTTTTGTAATTTTACCAACAATTGTTACAAATTTTGACAGTCTATCTTATATTTAGCAATTAAGTACCTCAATGAACGAACCTTCATATTTAATACCTTAGCAGCCTTCGTATGAGAACCGTCACACTCTCTTAGAGCATTGAGGATTAGCCTTCGCTCTGTCTCTTCAGTTACCTTGCGAAAATCAACTCCATTCTCTGATAGAGGGATAACAAATCCTTCCTTCTCTTTCCGCCACAGGCGGATCTTCTCATCAACATCATCAATCTCAATCACTTCTCCGTCTTTCAATGCCACAATCCTTTCTATAGCATTTCCTAACTCTCGCACATTACCTGGCCATGAATAGTTCATGAATATCTCCATTGCCTCTCTTGATACCCGTTTCATGGGCTTTCTTAGAAGTCCGGTATGTTTCTTTAAAAAATGGTCTATTAATAAAGGTATATCTCCGTTTCTCTCTCTCAATGGTGGAAGTATAACAGGGACTACGTTCAATCTATAGAATAGGTCTTCACGAAATTTGCCGCTCTTAACAGCCTCTGACAAATCCTTATTCGTGGCGGCTATCAATCGTATATCAACCTTGGTGGTAGAAGTAGCGCCTATGTGTCTTACTTCCTTTTCCTCTAATGTCCTTAACAGTTTTACCTGAATAGTAGGGCTCACCTCCCCCACTTCATCTAAGAATAACGTCCCTTTATCAGCCACCTCAAATAGCCCCTTCTTTGACTCTTTGGCATCTGTAAATGCCCCTTTGACATGTCCAAACAATTCAGTCTCTAAAAGGCTTTCAGGTAGTGCCCCACAATCTATAGGGACGAAAGGTCCGTTACTTCTCCTGCTCTTTTTGTGGATAGCCCTTGCAACCAATTCCTTGCCGGTTCCGCTCTCTCCTTGAATCAAGACAGTGCTTTCAGTGGGGGCGATGCGGCTTATCAATTCAAATACCTTCTGCATCCTTAAACTATTCCCGATAATTTCGTCAAGCCCTGCCTTCTTTTCAAGTTCCTGGCGCAAGAATCTGTTCTCTTCTATTATAGATTTTTCCCTGAGTACCTTCCTGACTGCAATCTTTATCTCATCCACCTTGAACGGCTTGGTAATATAATCATAAGCACCCTCTTTCATGCAGGCAATCGCATTATCTATAGAGGCATATGCAGTCATCATAATGACTGTAACGTCAGATGACTCCTCTTTTATCTTTCTCAGGAGTTCTATCCCGTCCATAGGTAACATCTTCATATCGGCAATGACCAAATCAATAATCTCATCCCTGATAATATCCATCGCTTTAATGCCATCCCTGGCACAAAAGACCTCATAGCCTTCTTTTGAGAGTAAAATCTCAAGAAACCCTAACATGCTTTCTTCATCATCTACTATTAGTATCTTACTTGTCAATTCCTGGACCCTTCCCTTATGTGGAATGGGGAAGGTCTATCCTTTTAGGATTAGACCTCGGCAACCGGATTATAAATTTACTCCCTTTTCCAAATTCACTCTCTACCTCTATTGACCCGTTATGGTTTTGAATGATGCGGTTCGCAATAGCAAGCCCTATGCCTATACCTTTATATTTTGTAGTCCTGAAAGGCTCAAATATCCTTTTCAAATCCTCTAACTTAATCCCTATTCCTGTGTCACTGAAACTCACCCTCACAAATTCACCCTGGTAAGGTAAATCCTCTAAAGATGTAGAAATCGTAAGGACACCGCCATCATGCATAGCATCATATGCATTAATAAGGATATTGAGAAATACCTGCTTTATCTCCTCACTGTCTACATAAACGGTAAGTTTATCTTCTTTAGCCGAAAGGCATGCTTCGCGACAAGTGTAAACAATATCTACCTTTTGATTAATCTGCTTATCGTTTTTAATCAATGTTATACATTCATTCAAGATTTCGTTCAGATTATATACCCCTAATTTAACAGGCCTTGAGCGGGCAAAATCAAGAAACCCCTCTACTGTCCTGTTCAACCTCTCGGTCTCTTTCAGGATAATAGCCATCAATTTTGAATGTTCCATATTATTGTTTAAATCGTTCTTTAACATCTCTACAGAGCCGCTTATAGAGGCCAATGGATTACGGATTTCATGGGCAAACCCTGTAGCCATCTCACCCACAGCCGAGAATCGTTCCTGCCTCCTTATCCGCTCTTCCATATCCTTTATATCTGTCAGGTCCCTGAAGATAAATATCTTACCACGAACATTTCCGTCTTCATCCTTCAACTCTGAGACATTATATCCTATCGGTATTACACCGCCATTTCTCTTCTTGAAATTTATTTCATAATTCGCAAGGATACGGGTGGCCCCTATGGCACCCTCTCCGAAAATGCTGCGGACATTAGATTCCCACACATCTCTTAAATCATACTCCAATATCCCTTCTGCTGCCTGATTCATGTATATGATGGCATCATCCTTATTAGTAGCGATGAGGCCACTGCCCATATTCTTGAGTATGCATTCATTCAGCCTCCTCATGCTCATTACCTCATCACTACGTTCCTTGAGTCCCTTGAGCAGGTAACTGTGAAGAAAACTCACTAACCCAAATATGGTGACCCTTATGTACAATAGATATACTACCAGAAAACCATTATCATAAAGCGTTGTCTCAACTCCTCCGGATACCCGTGGGATAATCTGAAAGAACTCTAAGCCGACTACCATAGAATATAATAAACTTGTTATAACAGTCGTAATGGTACTCGCAAGAGACGAGATTATTGTGCCAGAATATACTATGGGCAGTATATAAAACATTACGAGGTTGCTTTCTATGCCCCCGGAATAATGGACCATAAATGTAATGAGTCCAACGTCTATGAATATCTGAAGATATGCCAGAAAGTCAAGGAGACTTGGAATCCTGAGCATTAATAGGTAGATTATCGTGAGGAGACATATGAGGCTTATGAAGAGATAAAATGTGACTGTGTTAACCTGTAAAACCAAAGCCCCAAATGCCAGGGTGAGGGTGGTGATAATGAGCCTTAAATACGTTAGCCACTTTATCCTGCTATATTTTGTATATGCCATATTTACCCAAAATTACATACTTATAATCTCCGACATCTTGAATATAGGCATGAACATAGCTATTACGATAGAACCTATAACGATACCAAGAAAGGCGATAATCAAAGGCTCTATCATAGAGGTTAGCCCTGCTACTGCACTATCCACCTGTTCATCATAAAAATCCGATATTTTCTCAAGCATCTTCTCCAATTCACCTGTCTGCTCCCCTACAGATATCATCCTCACCACCATAGGTGGGAATACGCCGCTTTTGGCAAGCGGGGTTGCTATATTCTCACCCTCACGTATGCTTGCGCGGACGTCGGATACGGCATTCTCCACCACCTTATTGCCAGAGGTCCTGCCCACTATTTCCAATGCAGCCAATATGGAGACGCCGCTTTTGATCAACGTGGAAAGTGTCCTTGTGAATTTGCTAACCGCCACCTTCCTGAATAATATCCCGAAAACCGGCAGGTCAAGCAAGAGTCTGTCTAATCTGAGCCTGCCATCCTCTGTCTTTACGTATCTTGAAATAATAAATCCCAAACCTACAATTACACCCACTAATACCAGGAAGTATCTTTTAAATGTATCGCTTATTATGATAAGGACGAGTGTCGGCGTAGGTAGTTTAGCGCCAAACCCTGCAAATATCTCTTTAAAGGTGGGTATAACCTTTAGTAATAGTATTAATGTAATCAGGATAGCCATGCATATTACCACTGCAGGATATATCAGTGCAGAACTAATCTTCCGCTGAAGTGCACTTGACTTTTCCATGTAACCTGCAAGCCTATCCATAATCTCGTCTAACATACCGCTTGATTCACCTGCCCTGACCATATTTATGAATAACTGTGAAAATACCCTCGGGTGGCGGCTAATCGCCTCTGAAAGCGTACTGCCTGTCTCTACATCATTTTTCACCCTTGATATGACATTTCTAAACTCCTTGTGCTCTATCTGCTCACATAATATATCTAATCCCTGCATCAGGGGTATCCCTGCATCTATCATAGTAGCAAGCTGCCTTGCAAATATAACCAGGTCATCTGATTTGATCTTCTTCTTGCCGCCGATACTTATACCCTTCTTTTTTTTCTCTTTTGCTTCTTCAATTGAGATAATGGTAAGTCCCTTCTTGCGAAGCGTATCTATCACAAATGCCTGGCCTTGAGCCTCTAATGTAGCATTCACAGTCTTACCTTCTATATCCTTTGCCTTATACGAATATACCGGCATATCAGTTACTCCTCTGATGTAATTCTTAATACCTCATCTAACGTAGTTAAACCTAACTTCAACTTCTCTACTGCATCGTCACGCAATGTCTTCATGCCGTGCTGGACAGCATATGCCTTGATTTCATGGGTTGAAGAGCGATTTATTACCATCTCCTTTATAGTATCATCCGGCACAAAAATCTCTGATGTCACCATACGGCCATAGTAACCAGTTAATCCGCATTGATTGCATCCCCTGCCATGGCAGAATACCCCTTTCTTTCCATCCTCTATTCCTAATTCTCTCAATGCCGACTCAGGAATCTCATGGGGTTCTTTGCAATTCAGGCAAATCTTCCGGCAGAGTCTCTGTGCGGCAACCATTATTACAGACGATGCTATGAGAAATGGCTCTATGCCCATGTCTATCAGCCTCGTCACTGCCCCAGAGGCATCATTTGTATGCAATGTGCTAAAGACCAATTGCCCTGTTAAAGATGCCTTAATGGCTATATCAGCAGTTTCAAAATCCCTTATCTCGCCAACTAAGATTATATCAGGGCTCTGCCTCAGGATAGACCTCAAACCATTGGCAAATGTAAGCCCTATACCCTCATGGACCTGCACCTGGGTAATACCCTCTACTAAGTATTCTACAGGGTCCTCAATTGTCATTATATTCCTATCCTCTGTATTCAGCTGATTGATGATAGAATAGAGCGTAGTAGATTTTCCACTACCTGTTGGTCCTGTTATGAGTATCATGCCATAGGGTTTTGCTATCGTCTCTTTAAATAGTTTGAGTGAATCAGGTAAGAACCCTAATTTGTCAAGTCCTATAGAGAGGTTTGATTTATCCAATGCCCTTAATACCACCTTGCCGCCGTGTGTTATTGGCAGGACAGAGACCCTGAAATCCACTTCCTTATTCTCTAATTTGATTTTAAAGCGGCCATCCTGTGGGAGGCGTGATTCAGTAATATCTAAGTTAGACATAATCTTGAGCCTCGCAAGGATTGCATTCTGGTAAGTCTTTGACAATGTAAATGCCTCCTGCAGTGCGCCATCAACCCTGTATCGTATCCTCAACCTACTCTCATACGGCTCAATATGTATATCACTTGCCCTCTTCTTCAATGACTCTGATAATAATAAGTCAACCATCTTTACTATAGGTGCCCTCTGGCTCTCCCTTCTAACCTCTCCTACATCAAACCTTTCTTCTTCAACCGTGCTTACAACATATTCTTCTTTCGCATCTTTTAAAATAGATGCGATAGCACCTTCCTCAGAAGCAAAAGAGTTATCTATCGCTTTGAGTATCTCCTTATCTGTACTTATTACCGGTTTTATCTCGTAATTGGTTAAAATCCTGATGTCATCTATTGCCAATATGTTAAGTGGGTCTGCCATTGCAAGTGTAATGACATTTCCCAATCTGGAAATCGGGATAATGCGGTAATGCCTTGCTAATCGCTCAGGCACAATCCTTGCAACCTCCGGGTCTATCTTATACCTTGATAGGTTGATAATGGGTATGTCAGTCTCCTGGCTCAATAGCATCATAAGGTCTTTTTCAGTGATAGAACCCTGCTCTATGAGGAGCCTGCTCAAATTCCCCCCGCTCCTTTTCCTCTGCTCATCTATAGCCTTATCCAATTGTTCCTTTGTAATAAGGTTACTCTCAAGCAAGAGTTCATTCAATTTTGTTTTAATAGACCCTACCATTTATTCACCATATACCATGTTCCCACCCAAATGTCCAAGAGCCGCGCCAATAGGCACCATGGCAAAGACGCATAGAAGATAAACCCATCTGGATAATGACCCGTCTATTATTACATCAGGATTGAGTGTCCGCCAGACCAAACATCCAATGCCAAGTAATACGAATATTATAGAGAGACATATCTTGTAACGGATGATATGGTATCTACGCCCGCTGAAACGCCTGAGCCAGTCATAGAGCCCAGAGCCAAGCCCGGCAAATGAGATAAGGACAGCCATTAGAAGAGAATAATATGCCCCCTCCTCAAGCAAGGTATTGCCTGTAATAAGATAGATGAGGACCAAAAGAATAGAGACAGGTATAAGGCTTAGAGGGAAACTTGCTGATATTGGATGTAGCCGCATCCTCAATTGATGCCTGTATGTCTCCATATCTACGACTACAGTAAAGATAAACCCTGCTGAATCCACAACCTGCAATACTGCCCCGCATACAGGGCATACTACGAACCCGCCTTTTTCTATATCTGCCTGGGTCATATCAAAATGGCACACAGGGCATGTAAAAACCCTGCCATACATCCGTTTTCGTAAATTATTAATAATTTTCTTTATCATCTTCCCCTTAATAATTCCGCAGTGATAATCGTCCTCTGTATCTGGCTTGTCCCTTCGTATATCTGGTATACCTTGGCATCCCGCATCAACTTCTCTACAGGATACTCCTGGGAATAGCCATATCCGCCAAAACACTGGACCGCATCTGTAGTCACACGCATAGCCATGTCTGCTGCAAACGCCTTGCCAAATGCAGCCTGCTTTGTATTTCGCATCCCATGGTCAATAAGCCATGCAGCATGCCATACAAGGAACCGCGCGGCATCTATCTCCATCGCCATATCTGCAATTTTGAAACTTATACCTTCATATGAAAGGATACTCCTGCCAAATGCCTTCCTCTTCCTGGAATAATTGAGTGCATGTTCCATTGCTGTGCGTGCCAGGCCAACTGAAGCAGCTGAGACCAATGGTCTTGTGTGGTCAAAGGCAGCCATTGCAATCCTAAATCCCTCCCCTTCCTTTCCCAATAGATTCTCTTTGGGTATCTTTACATCCTCAAATGTAACACGCACAGTATTGGATGCACGCTGCCCCATATTCTGTTCCTTAGGTCCCCTTACAATGCCAGGTGTATCTGCAGGGACTATAAATCCACTCAAAGACTGATACCCTTTCCCGGGGTCTGTGTTCGCTAATACAAAGTACCAACTGGCTACCCCGCCATCGGTAATCCACCACTTTGTCCCGTTCAGGACGTATTCATCTCCTATCCTGCGTGCTGAAGTCTGTATCCTCGCTACGTCTGAACCTGCCTCAGGCTCAGTCACAGCATATGCAGCGAACCCAAAATTTTTACATAAAGGGGTGAGAAACCTCCTCTTTTGGTCATCATTGCCGGCTACTATAATAGGTGCCTCTGCCAAACCATTTGCCTCCATCGCTGTCCCGATACCTGTGCAGGCTGCGCCAATCTCTTCAGCTGCAATGCACCCCTCCAGAACACCTAACCCTGCCCCGCCATATTCCTTTGGGACATGGGTATTCATAAGCCCCAACTCCCATGCCTTGCGGCAGATATCCCTTGGGAACTCACCTGTCTTATCATGATATGCAGCCTTTGGGGCAATTTCATTTTTTGCAAATTCACGTGCCTTTTGCTGTAGTTTAGTCTGCTCCGGGCTTAAACTAAAATCAATCATCAGAGACCTCCTGTTTAATCCGTATCCAATGTCTTTTCTTCTATCTCCTCTTCCTTAGGTTGATAGAGAATGGGTTTGCCATACGATGCCCTTCCACCGTATCTGCCATAACTGAGTATCAATCCATAATATACCAATAGGCCCGTCAGGACCGGCAAGATAATAATTGTTATTACTGCATAGATGAGATACCCTACACTATACCAGGCAAACTCACCTGAACTAAAACCTACCGGCACTATTGCCGCATACGCTCCTATTACAGCCGTCCATACAAGTCCACGCCATATCACACATATCCCACCAAATATTAACAAAAGGATAGAAAGGACAGTCTTTTTCACAAATATAGGTGCCCAGTGAACAAAATGTTTCCACCTGTCATATAATCCACTTATAAAACCAATGAGCGTTCCAAGAAGGGCTATTATGAGGAAAAAGTAGGATGTAATTTCAAATGAGGGATTGTCTGTAATTAGATACAAAATAAGAAATAGGGCTGCCGTAGGAAACAGCGCCGCTGGAAGATGGACAGATATAGCATGGATATGTAATTTCACATAAACAATTATATCACAAATTTTCCAAAGTGCAAGAATTTTTTCTCAATTTTCCATATTGACAAATATTGGGATGTGTGGTATATGTAAATTTACATTATGAGACTTATAAAGGTATTATCTATAATCGGATTTTTACTTTCATGCTATGCACTCTATGTCAAATGTAGAATCTCTAACTCAAAGGACTACAAGCCTATCTGTGATATAAGCGAACATATATCCTGCACCAGAGCATTTACAAGCAAATACGGAAAGGTTGCCCGGGTTCCAAATCCTGTTTATGGTATTTTCTTTTACTCCATAGTCTTTATTTGGGCTCTTCTCGGGCTTAAGGGATATATCTTCTATCTTCTAATCCTTTCATCTGTAGGGACTATCTTCCTTGCATATATCTCTTATTTCAAACAGAAAAATTTTTGTTTAGTATGCACAAGTATATACCTGATTAATATCTTACTGCTTATCTTATCCGCACCAATTGATTAAAAACCCTGCCAATGCCTTTGCCGCTGCCATGATATCCTTAACATCAATCTGCTCTGTATTAGAATGTGCATGCACTAAACTCCCTGCCCCGAATACGACTGTAGGCATGTTGCCCACCTTGTTGAATAGCCTTGCATCACAACTTACTATAAAGCCAGACACTTCAGGATTTAAACCTATCTCCTTACACGACCTTTCAAGTGTCTTAACGAGAGGGTGGTCAACAGGTATCTCATAGGCATCGTTATGCAACTTAGGGAATTCTAATTTATAGTGGCCTCTTAGCCATTCACTGCCAGACTTCTCAATCACCTGTTTTAATTCTCTCTTTACCTCGCCCATGGATTTATTCGGTAAAAACCCAACCCCGCCTTCTATAACCGCCTTGGCAGGGACCATAGAAGGCCATTCACCAGCATGCATTAAGCCAACATTTAATTGGACCGGCTGTTTATACATACTGAATAATGGATGTCCCTTGGATTCCTCAATCAACTTCTTTTCATATTCCTTAAATAACCTGATTGCCTCTATCATATAGTCAATAGCACTTACACCTTCAAGTATCCTTCCCATATGAATAGGTTTGCCCTCCACAGTGACCCTGAACCATATCACACCCCTGTTGGCAGGGTGAATCTGGAATTCTGTAGGCTCAAGCACCAAAACACCGTCAGCCTTATACCCCTTGCGAATCAAATCTAAAGAGCCATTTCCGCCAACCTCTTCTTCAATTACAATCTCTGTAAGTATGTCACCTTTTAAATCTACCTTCAGCGCCTGTAAAGCTGATAATGCGGTATATATAACGCCTATCTGCCCTTTTGCATCGCATGCACCCCTGCAAGTAATAACGTCTCCATTAAGTGATGGTGAAAATCCCTCTTGCCATTCTTTTGCAGGGACTACGTCTGAATGGGTATTAAGGATTATTGACCTGCCATTACGAGTCCCTTCCTTTGTTACTAATAGATTATGCCTTCCCTCGTAACCAAGGAAATTATCTGAAAATGTATATTCAGGGTCATCCTTGATGCCATTGTCAATGGGGATATGCTCAGCCTTTAGCCTGAGTTCCTTAAACTTAGACAATAGATATAACTGGACGCCTTCTTCATTGCCCTGGACGCTCTGAAACCTGAGCAAATCTCCCATGAGTTTTTTAAGCCCATCCTTCTGGCTATCTATATACTGACATATCTTCTCAATTCTTTGCTCTTTAATATTATCCACCTAAAAACACCTTCTTGATTTTCTCATTCTTTTCCGTTAAACGATATTTCTGCAAACGGCTATTTGGCTTTTCCGGAATGGTATATTCAATGTAGTTTTCGGAGAGCAATTCGTTCACCGCTCTCTTTAACGAGCCGGTTTTACTTTTTAACTTTAACGCATGAACTATTTCAAGCATGGATAGGGGAGACTTTGCAAGCGCATGCAATATCTGTTTTGACTGGGCCCCTGACTGGGCCCCTGACTGGGCCCCTGACCGGGCCCCTGATTCTTGTTGTGTACCTAATTTCTCCACAGTCGATTTTTTTGCCTTGGGGTGAATAGGCAGCCGTATTAAAAAATGCAGGCGATCATCGTCTGTTTCAAATTCCGGTTTCGGAGAACCATTGTTCTTCATGGCTCTTAAAATTTTGGGGATACCGGTGGAACGCCCTTCGGTCATATCCAGTTCTTTTAAGAATTCTCCGATGCGCCTATTCCGGTAACAACGGCTGACCGCTTTCCCAGCGCGTAAATTTTCCATACGAATTGAGCGATCCGGTCCCGGAAAGCTTAGAACCACAAAGTCTTCTGTCGTGATTCGTACTTCTATGGGCTCTCTCACTTCATAGGAACGATGATAGACCGCATTGACAATCGCTTCCTCAATCGCCGCATAAGGAAAATTCCAGAACCGTTCAGCCTGCGCTCTGTTAGGATGCTTAATGACCGTTTCTTTGAGAAAAGTCCTTTGAATATACGCGAGCGCGTCCCTGGTCATCCGCGAAAGAGGCCCTTTAAATATTTTCTCCTCAAAACGATCCCCGCCTGGGCCATCAGGGAACCACACCACATCAATTTGAGTGACCGGAAAGAATCTATCAGGCTGTTCGTTAAAAAAAAGCAGCCCCACATTTTTAGGAAAAACCGATTCGGACGATCCGCCCACAATATTCATTTGCCTTCCCAGGACTTCTATTGAAAGATTCTTCGCCTCTTTCAAAAGATCACTGCCTACTTCCCGTAAAAACTCCTCCATCAATCTCTGAGAAAGATACTTCACCGTTGCCGATTGATTATAACGGTCATCAAACGGTACCGTATTGGCAAGACGGATCAAATCCCTTTCATCCGCTCCTTTTGCCCGGACCGTGCTCGACTGCTTTCGGATAAAATACCCCCATTCTTTTGATTTCTTAGAAAGACTCACTTTGGCTTTATATGGCCGCGTTTCTCCGCCCGGCGCCCAAAGAACCAGGATATTCTTTCCGCTTATTTGATACCGCGCAGTCAGAGGGTGATAACTTGGTTGTATGGCGTGATGTCCGAAATTCAGTATCTCTTTTTGTATTTTATCTATTTGACTCGTGGGAATTCCTTTGGGAGGCAATAAAGAACTTCCATTCTTCTCTTCAATGCCTATAACAATATACCCGCCGCCAAGATTATGAACATCATTGGCAAACGCGCACATGGTGTGAAGAACATCTTCGGGATTCCAGCCTCCTTTGAATTCAAGCCGTTCCCATTCAACGGTCCGCACAGTTAATAAATCGTTGATATTAATCGGCAGATTCATCGTTCTCTTCTTTTCCTCCTGCTATCTTTTTAACATCTGAAAGCATATCACCAAATTTCCCATAATTCACTTTTACCCCATCATCAAGGTCAAGTTTTATCTTCATGTCCGCTAAATGGCGCAGGCGCTCATCAAACTTGAAAAGTTCCTCTTTGTGTTTGCGCATGGCCCCTTAAGTACATCGGAATATATAGTTTTGTCATACTCACCCTTTCGGAAACATTTACTCCGCCATTGTATTAAATACTATCATAATATGCCGAATATTTCAAGCAATATTTCTGCCCTATTTTTTAGAATTTTTTTTCGTTTGACATTAAGGGGATTTTGTGTTAAACTCTTAACTTGTATAAAGGAAAATTTATATGGAACCTAAAAACCTTTTAAGTGAAGAGAGATTAAAATATATACGCTTCAGGGCAACTTTACCAGTAAAGTTCAGATTCATAAATAAATCTGACCAGAAGGCTATAACTGGCTGGCAGGATGCTATAACGCAGAATATAAGCGTGACAGGGACATGTATAGAGATAAAAGACAAGGCTGATAATCTCTTACAAAAACTTGAAAGTAAAACAATCCTTATAGAATTAAAGATATCTTTAGAGCCTCTACCAGAACAACATCCCGCATCAGACGCATCCAGCGTTGAAATTATAGGCGAGGCTATATGGAACAAGAACAGCGATGTGGGCTTAAGTTTTTATAGTATCTCGTCAAATGGCAAGAGGCTTATAGAGGATTATATATTGGAGAGACTGCGGTAGGTTAAAAATATTCTCTATATAACTCCCTTATCTTTACCGCTATTCTCTTGAATATCGCATTTGGCCTTATATCTTCTAATGCAATATTTCGCCCATCCGGAATCATCCCATTTCCTTTATCCTGGTCTATCCCATACCGTATGAGGCCAAATGTGGTTGCGTAAAGCGGGCTGAGGCAAGATTTCTGGACATTCTCAAAACCGCGCACCAAACCTATCCTTGCACTTGTGCCAAATACCTCTTCTGCCAATTCTACCACGCCATCCATCAATGCCATACCTCCTGTGATAATTACCCCTGAGGCTGCCATTTCTTTATAATTCCATTTCTCAAGCCTTGACCTTAATTCTTCAAATAGTCTCCTCATATCCGTTTCTATGACCTTACAGAATGCCTGGCGTGAAATACTGTTCTTTCCATTAATACCTTCTCTTAGCGAAGCATGCAAAGCTAAAGTTATCCTATCTCTATCCCTTATGGCAGCAGACTGGGCACATCCATACCTCTGCATTAATTCCTCTGCATAGGAGTAGGGGATCTTGAATGTCCTGGATAGATTGCCTGCGAGCTTATCCCCTCCATACGGAATTGCAATAGATTCTTTTATATTACCCATTACAAATGCTACCATATCTGTTGTGCCAGCACCGATATCTATAAGGATAGCCCCTAACTGGCGTTCTTCTTCTGTAACAGTTGCATAACCTGCAGCGATAGGTGAAAAGACCATGTCCCCTACTTCATACCCGGCCATCTTTACCCCTTTAGCCACATTTTGTACTAATGTTGCCATACCATCTACGATATATAGTTCCACTTCTAATTTTGTAGCATACATACCAAGAGGATTCTTTATCCCATCCTGTCCATCAACTATATAACCCTGGGGTATGATATGGATGAACTGCCTGTCCAAAGGCATTGCCAGCATCTTTGCAGAGTCTATTGCCTTATTCATGGACCTCTTTGTAATCTCATTCTCTTTCTCAGGGATGATAACAGCACCTCTCGTCCTCTCACCCCTTATGTGAGCACCGTTCACATTGACAATCACAGTGTAGACCTCTGAGCCAGCCTGTCCCTCCACCTCTTCTATAGATTTTTCAATAGAATCTATAGTTTCATCCAAATCTACTATCACCCCATCTTTTAAGCCATTGCATGGCACCCTGCTGCTGCCTAATACCTGGACCTTATTATTCTTTTCCAGTTTACATATGCTTGAGGATACCTTGGATGTCCCTACATCTAATCCTACAATGAGTTTTTCTTTCATCCTGTTAGACTCCTATTCATTTCCCTACCACTATATCTTTAAACCTCGTGTCAATATATTTTGCTTTGGATTCCCTTGCCTCTGGCAAGACATAAGCGAGTAACTTCGCCTTACTATCAAAGTCCCCACCTCGTGCCTTTATCTCTAACCCATCTTCAGTATAGAGGACTATATTATTCGGGTCATGTGCATCTACCTTCACTATCCTGATATCTGCTTTCTCCCTTGATAATCCTTTCAAACAATCCAGCACTGCAGCCAATCCCTTAGCATCTATCTGCCTGCCAATCTTTACGGAGCCTTTCCCGTCTGTAATACCTGTTATCAAAGGAACTAAAGTGGAGCCCTTATCCTCATACCTTGCCAGTACAAACCCTGATGAATCTATCAAGTACCGGTTATTATTCATGTCTAATAATGCCGCAGGACTCCTCGTCTTAATATGGATAATTAACTTGTCAGGGAATTCCCTCGTTATGATTATATCCTGGGCTTCAGGGATAAGTTCTTTAAATTTACGAGCATAGAATGGCAATTCTATATCAAATATATTTTCCCCTTTCAATTGGCTAATGAGTTTGGCCAAGTCCCCCTCTTTCCTTTCTATTCCTATAAGTTCTACATCAGTTACTGTAAATGAATCTGACCTGTAGATGAATAGGTAGAACTGGATAGATATAAGGATGAGCACAAAGACAGATAGTATACCCGGCAGTGCCTTCTTTGTTAGTGAGAATATTCTCTTTATATCTATCTTTAAACCCACGCCCTTTTTATGTATATTCTTTTTAGGTCTTTTAGACATTTTCTACAATCTTCATGCAAAGCTCTATAAATGAAATCCCGGCAGCAGCTGCCGCCTTGGGTAAGAGACTCCTCAGGGTGAGTCCTGGAATAGTATTGACTTCCAGAACCACTGGCACCCCGTCTTCCCTCAATATAATATCAACCCTTGAGAATCCTTTACACCCTAATAACCTGTGGGCAAGTAATGCACTATCCTGAACACGTTTGTAATCCCTTTTAGAAAGGTCAGCCGGTACAATATATCTGGTAGAGTTTGACTCATATTTTGCATTGTAATCATAAAACCTGCTGCCATGAACTATATGGATAACGGGCAATGGCTTATCATCTAATATTCCTACAGTCACTTCTTTACCATGGATATATTCTTCCACAATTACAACATTATCATGCTTGTATGCCAGGTCAGTTGCTTTCTTCAACTTATCTTCAGTTTCTACCAATGACAACCCGATACTGGAGCCCTGACAAGAGGGTTTAACCACACAAGGAAAACCAATGCCACAAGAATGAGATTGCCACGCTGTTCCCTCGTAAACTCGGGACGCTCGCAATGACTTTGTCTGTTCTTTATGCGAATGTGAATTCAGGACAACGCATCTGGGGACAGAAAGCCCTTCTTTCTGAAAGAGTTCCCGTGACCTCACCTTATCCATCGCTAATCGGCTTGCACTAACCCCTGAGCCTGTATAAGGGATAGCATTTTCTTCCAACATACCTTGAATAGTGCCATCTTCTCCAAACTTGCCATGGAGGGCAATAAATACAATATCCACCCGTGCGTTTTTAATCTCATTTATGACACTATTTATATCCGTTACATCGATGGCTACCACCTCAATGCCTGCCTTTTTTAGCGCACAGGCAACTGCCTTACCGGATTTTAGAGATACATCCCTCTCATTAGATATGCCCCCCATCAAAACACCGAGCCTGCCAAACTTCTTCATGCATCGCACCCCATGAGTTCTATCTCTAATTCAAGCCACACCCCATACCCCTTCTTCACCTTCTGCCTCACAATGTCAATCAATCTTAAGACATCGCTCGCCCGAGCCTTCCCCATGTTAATTATAAAATTGGCATGCTTATTTGATACATAGGCATCTCCTGCCCTGGCGCCTTTTAGCCCTGAAGATTCTATCAATTGCCCACTCGTTAATTTTGACCCAGCAATATTTTTAAAGATACAGCCTGCACTCGGCCTGTTCAGTTCTTGCACCTTCTTCTTATACCCAAGAAATTCCCTGACACTCGCAGCAATCTCATCCTTATCATCTTTAGTCAATTTCTTCATCTTAGCCCAGAGTATAATTGAATCTTTTAAGTTAGAATCCCTGTACCCGAATTTAAGCTCTTTCTCTGAAAGTATGTAAAATGTACCAAGCTTCCCACTTATAACTCCCACCTCTTCTACCAACTCACCCATCCCTCTATAAATTGCCCTGGTGCCATTATTACCAACCTTTATCCCTGCGTTCATCCTGATAGCACCCCCTACAGTCCCGGGAATTCCTGCCATAAACTCAAGCCCTTTTAAAGACCTATTCATAGATTCTCTAACGAGCCTTGAAATCTTTACCCCGGCACTCACTATGATACCCGCATCACGAGAAAAGTCTAACCTGTCATAAGCCCTTGTTGAAATTGTAACACCCCTCAAGCCCCTGTCACCAACGAGTATATTTGTCCCCCCACCTATGATATGCATTGGTATAGAATTACCTTTTAAAAATCGTGCCAGGCGCATGAATTCCATAGGGTCATTTAACTCTACCCAGATATCAGCAGGCCCTCCTATTTTAAAAGATGTCTGCTGGGCTAATGGCTCTTTGAGTAAAATCTTTCCCGTGACCAATCTCTTTATATCAAGGATTAAACCCCTGTTATTCATAAACTCTTCTTCAGATTCTCCATCAGCCCAGCACTCACCTCTACTATATCACCTGCACCTAATACGAGCACCAGGTCACCTGTCTTTAGCACATTAACGAGATATTCTACTATCGCTTCCTTCGGTAATAATCTCACATCTTTATGGCCATATTCTATCGCCTTATCATATATGTCCCTGGCACTTACGCCATCTAATGGGACTTCACTTGCACTGTAGATATCGGTCAGGACGAGATGGTCTGCCAATGAAAAGGATTTGCCAAACGAATCCTTAAAATACATTGTCCTTGTATACCTATGAGGCTGGAATACCACCACGAGCCTATTATATCCCAAATTCTTTGCAGCCAAAAGCGTTGCCTTAATCTCTGCCGGATGGTGTGCATAATCATCAACGATTGTTATGCCGCGGATAGTCCCTTTTATCTGGAACCTCCTGTCAGCACCTTTGTAACTGTCCAGGGCACTGGCTATCTTATTAAAAGGAAGCCCGAGTTCCATTCCAATGCCTACTGCTGCGAGAGAATTTGAGACGTTGTGTATACCAGGAATCCGTAAGTGAATTGCGCCAAGTATCTTCCCTTTATAGAAACAGCAAAATTTCGATTCTAATCCAGCAATCTCAACTGCCTCTGCATGTATATCTGATTCATAGGATAGGCCAAATGTCCTGTACTTAACCTTAAGATATTGTAAGACGCCCATGGTCCTCGGGTCATCGCCGCAACAAAAGAGCACCCCCCCATCTTCTGTCTTGTTTATAAACTCCACGTATGCCCTGGTGAGATTATCAGAGGTCTTATAATAGTCCATATGGTCATCATCAATATTGGTAACGACAGAATATTTGGGAGCTAAATATAGAAAAGAGCCATCACTTTCATCTGCCTCTGCTACAAAGTATTCTCCTTTGCCTAAAGATGCATTGCCTCCAAAATCATTCACCTCACCGCCTATAGCAAATGTTGGCTCTAAGCCGGATTTTTTCAAAATGGTGCATATCATAGAAGTCGTCGTGGTCTTGCCATGTGCACCTGCAATTACTATGCCGGTTTTACCTTTCATCATCTCTGCCAGCATCTGCCCTCTCTTAATAACCTTGAGTCCCCGTGCCCTTGCTGTTAGAATCTCGGGGTTTGACTCTGACAAAGCTGAAGAATATACTACTAAATCAGCATCCTCTATATTTGATGGGTTATGGCCCAGAAACACCTTGCCGCCCAATGACTCTATCTTTCTTGTAGATTCATTTAAAACAGTATCAGAACCTGTAACAATGTGTCCTGACTTTAGCAGAATCTGGGCGAGGCCGCTCATCCCAATCCCACCAATGCCAATGAAATGTATCTTCTTAATACGTTCTAACATATTTCAGTCAGTGTACCTTGGTTATAAGTTTGTAGGGGTTTGATTTATCAAACCCTCTAAAGGGCGTCATAAATGTCGCCCCTACACTACCTCAGACTCTTTATCACCTCTTCTGCTAATCTCTTTGCCGCATATGTATTGGCAATGCTTCTGCTGTTCCGAGCCATCCTCTTGAGGCGGCTGGTATCACTCTTAAGTTCCAATATATGAGCCTTTAATATACTGCCAGATAACCTCTTCTCCTCTATCATAATCCCTGCACCATATTCCTCTATAACTCTAGCATTTGCCATCTGATGCATCCTGGCATACGGGTATGGAATAAGAATACCGGGCAAGCCAGAACTCGTAATCTCAGCAACCGTCGTTGCCCCTGCCCTGGCGATTACTAAATCAGATGCCTTATACGCATCCCCCATATTATCTAAGAAAGGAAATAACGTCTGGCTGATTTGTAACATCTCATGCCCTTTCTTTACCAATTCATATCCGTTTTTTCCTGACAGGTGTATTAAATGTAGTCCTGACCTCTCTTCCTGGCTCATTAATATAATCGCCTCTATCACAACCCTATTGATGGTGTTAGAGCCCTGGCTGCCACCCATTACGAGGATGGCGAATTTACCATCTATTATATTAAATTTCTTCCTTGCATTGAACCTGTCACCTTCTAATACACCGCTCCTGACAGGATTACCTGTCAATACTATGGATTTTGCTTTTAATTTCTTCCCTGTCCTCTCAAAACTTATAGCCACCTTATCAACGAATGGGGCAAGGTAACGATTTGCCCGACCTGGTAAAACATTCTGCTCGTGCAGCACAATCGGTATCCTTAAAAGTAACCCTGCCAAAACTACAGGTATACATACATAGCCCCCAAATCCCACTACTGCCTTAGGCTTAAACCTGAGCAATAGTATCATCGCCTTCAAGAATCCTGCGGTAAACATTATCAGGAATCTAATGGCTTTAAAAATAAAAGGGAGGATAAGAATATCCTGCAAATTAATAGAAGGCATGCGAACTATATATAGTTTTTCATAACGTCCATATCCTATCCCTTTATACAGATTTTCCTCCAATCCCCTTCCTATTCCAATAAATAAGAGTTCAACCTTATTATCCCGCCTCTTGAATTCCTCAGCTAAACTAAAAGCCGGGAATATGTGTCCACCAGTCCCCCCTGCAACGATTACGATTCTCATTGTCTGAATCTGTGTTTACCTATATTGAGCAATAACCCTACAGATACCATATTACACACCAATGCAGACCCCCCGTAACTTATAAATGGCAGAGGCAGCCCCTTTGTAGGAATAGAGCCGGTTACGACAGCGATATTTATGACAGCCTCTATCGCTATCATAGATACGAGCCCTATAGCCAGAAGATGTCCAAAAAATTCTGTCGACTTAATGGCTATCTTTGTCCCATAAAATATCAAGAGACAGAATAAGAGGACCACACTCAATGTCCCTGCAAGCCCCAACTCTTCGCCTATGATTGAAAATATAAAATCCGTGTGAGATTCAGGAAGATAAAATAGTTTCTGCTTACTCTGGCCAAGTCCGACACCGAGCAATCCACCTGACCCTAATGCCAGAAAGGACTGTATAATCTGAAACCCAACCCCCTGGGGGTCATCCCATGGATTCAAGAATGCGAGTATCCTGCGTCTCCTGTATGCTACATTGAATATGAGTGCACACAGGACAGGTACTGAGGAGAGTATGATTGGAACTATGTGTACCAATCTGATACCTGCTACGAGAAACATAATAAATGCTATACATCCTGTTGCTACTGCAGTGCCTAAGTCAGGCTGCATCAATACGAGTCCTACATTCACTCCCAATATAAACAGGGGTGGTAGAAATCCGTGAAAGAAACTCTTTATCTTTGGTTGTTTCCTTGAAAGGACGTCTGCCAGGTATATGATAAGGGATAACTTTGCAAACTCAGAAGGTTGAAAACTCATTATCCATAATCTAAACCATCGCCTTGAGCCGCCTATTTCCTTACCGATACCTGGTATCAATACCAGAACCAAAAGTATAGTTGATATGATGAGGAGCACCTTACTGTAAGACTTTAACTTATGGTAATCCATGCTCATTGCCAGACCTGCCAGTATGGTCCCTATAACCCCATATATAATGTAACGCTTTAGATAATAGAAACTATCATTCCACGTCTCATGGGCGTAGATACTACTTGCACTGTATACCATCAATAATCCTATACTGACGAGTAGCACAGTCACTGTAAACAATCCTATTCGGGTCTGTCGCATATCCTCCTTACCGATTTTTTAAATTCTTCTCCCCGCTCTTCAAAGTTACGAAACATGTCAAAAGAGGCACACATAGGAGAAAGTAGTATACAATCCCCTTTAACTGCGCTATCATATGCATATTGGACAGCCTCAGCCATTGAATTTGCCTCTTTAAAGTTTGTTGCACCATCTAATGATTTCCTTATCTTAGAACTCGCCTCACCTAACAGGACGACCTTCTTCACCTTCTCCCTCACTAAATCTTTTATAAGTGTAAAATCACTCCCTTTATCCCTGCCGCCTGCTATAAGGAGGACAGGCGATTCAATCGCCTCTAATGCCCTGAGCGCAGCACCTACACTCGTAGACTTGGAATCATTGATGAAAGTAACCCCATCCTTTGAGTCCACATATTCAAACCTGTGCGGAAGGCCTTTAAAACCCGTTACTACCTTTCTTATCACCTCTGGAGCTATATTGAAGTAGGAACCAGCCAATGCTGATGCCAGGATATTCTCTATATTGTGTTCTCCTTTCAGGCAGATCTCGCTCTTAGAGCATATCCTCACCCCTGTTCCGTTTATATTAAGAAATATCCCATCCCCATCTATAAATGCCCCTTTTACCTTTTTGAATCTACTAAAATACATGACATCCGATGTAAGTCCTTTTGTAGGGGTCGGATTTATCCGACCCGCACCAACGGGCGTCATAAATGTCGCCCCTACACCTCTTAGGACTGGGTCATCATAATTCAATATGGTCCAGTCCCCCTTACCCTGGTTTTTAAATATCCTGAATTTAGTCTCAAGATAATCTTTCATACTGTCATGTTTGTCTAAATGGTTCCCTGTAACATTGAGAATTATAGCTGCATTTGGCTTGAAGTTCACGGTCCCTGCGAGTTGAAATGAACTTACCTCAAGCACAATGACATCATCTGCCCTGGCATCCATCGCTACGTCGCAAAACGGCAGTCCTATATTGCCGCATACATAGGTATTCTTTCCACCTGCCTTCAGGATTTCACCTGTCATGGTAGTAACAGTAGTCTTGCCATTACTCCCTGTAATAGCTGCAATAGGCGCTTTACAAAAGTAAGACGCGAGTTCTATCTCTCCTATGATTGGTATTCCGTTTTTCTTTGCCCATAATATCGGCAGGGCATTTTTGTCAACACCCGGGCTTACAATCACCAACTCTCTGTCTTTTATAAAACCTTCTGTATGGGCACCTATCTCTACCTCTATCCCCATGCCATTAAGCAGTTCTTTGGTCTTGGACAGGTCAGGACTATTACCATTATCAGTAACAGAAACCTTAGCCCCTGACCTGAAGAGCAATTTGGCAGCACTTAGCCCACTTATACCTAAGCCAACAACCGTAACCTTTTTACCTTTAAGATTCATGTATCCTCGGGAATTCTTCCGAATCATCTTATCTTCAGTGTAGCAAGGCTCAATAACGCTAACACTGCCCCGATAATCCAGAACCGCACAGTCACTTTTGGCTCAGCCCATCCCTTTAATTGAAAATGGTGATGGACAGGCGCTATCAAGAATATCCTCTTTTTGGTTATCTTATACGAGCCAACCTGAAGTATGACAGATAGTGCCTCTACTACGAATATACCTCCTACAAGTAACAGCACCAACTCCTTCTTTATGAGGACAGCAACAACCCCTATAGCACCTCCAAGTGCCAGAGCACCTGTATCCCCCATAAATACAGAGGCAGGGTAAGTGTTATACCACAGGAATCCTAATCCTGCACCTACTATACTGGCACAGAATATTGTCAGTTCCCCAACCCCTGGGACATAGATGATATTCAAATAATCACTGAATCTAATATTGCCTGTAAGATAACTCATACCGCTATATGCAACAGCGACTATTGTTATGCATCCTATAGCCAGCCCATCTAATCCATCAGTCAGGTTAACTGCATTTGAAGAGCCAACTATAACGAGCATTACAAATATACTATAGAATGGTCCCAGGTTCACTACCAAGTCTTTTAGAAATGGTATATCAAGCCTGCTCCCTATCACAGGGTCATATGCTACAGTAATGCCTATAATTAAGCCGAGTAGTAACTGCCATAAAAATTTGACCCTGGGTCTTAAACCCAATGACCTCTTCTTCGTCAATTTGATATAATCATCCGTAAAACCTATCATACCTAACCACACAGTTGTAAATATAGCAAGCAGGATGTATCTATTGGTAATATCCCCCCAGAGTAGTGTAGCGCCTATTATAGACAATAGAATCAATATACCCCCCATAGTGGGTGTCCCCTCTTTCCCCTTATGTAGCGGGTATAGGCCCGGGCATTCCTCCTTCCTTATATTCTCGCCTACTTTTAGTTCTGATAACTTCCGCAGGAGAAAAGGACCGAGCAGGATACTCAACGTGAATGCAGTGACAGCAGCCATTGCTGCACGGAATGTAATATATCTGAATATATTAAATCCGAAGAATAATTCTCTTAATGGGTATAACAGGTGGTAAAACACTCTATAAGTTCCTCCATCTTCATGCGCCTTGAACCCTTGAGCAGTAGGACATCGCCTGGCTGAACCATTTCAGAGAGTAACTCTGCCGTTGCCTTGAGCCCGTCACAAACTTTTACCTGAGACTCTTTCATCCCTCTTGCAATAGATTCTTTAGCAGTCTCTTTAGAAAACTCTCCTATGCATATCAGGATGTCTATATTAGACTGTGCAATGAGTTCGCCAAGCCTTCTATGTGCATCATGCCCTGCATCGCCTAATTCAAGCATATCGCCGTGGACCATTATCCTTCTACCATTTGTTTTAAATCCTGAGAGGGTATTAATGGCAGACTCAGCTGACAATGGATTAGAATTGTACGAGTCATTGATAATCTGTACGCCATTCACATTTATCAATTCCATCCTCATAGGAGGCAATTTAAATCCTGCCAGAGCGTCTAATATCAATTCCTCTTTTAAGCCAAGTATAGAGGCTACTGCCCAACTTGCCAATGCATTCTCAATATTGTGCAAGCCTAAGACATTTATCTTGAGTTTATGTGCCCCATTTATAGTAGCAGTTATACAGTTATCCTGAGTAATGACATCCTCTGCCCATATATCACACCCTTTATCAAAGCCAAAGGTAATGACCCTGCCTTTGAATCTCTTCTTAGTCTCGCTCTCAAGCCCAGGATACCTGCCATTTATTATAACTACGCCTCTATCACCCTGGATACCTTCAAATAATTCACATTTTGCCAGAAGGACATTTTCAATCGTCTTTAAGAATTCTAAATGTGAAGGCCCTATATTGGTAATAACGCCTATGGTGGGTTTCAGGATACGGGTGAGCCTTGCAATCTCACCCTTATGATTCATGCCCATCTCTAAGACGCAAGCCTCATGAGTCTTATTAAGTTTCAATAATGTAATGGGCACACCTATATGGTTATTCTGGGTCCCCTCATTCTTTAATACATTGATTCTATTAGTTAGGATACTATAGACCATCTCCTTTGTAGTCGTCTTGCCATTACTGCCAGTTATGCCGATTACAGGTATGTGAAATTTCTCCCTGTGGAAACTTGCAATATCACCTAACGCAATGGTAGTATCCTTAACCTCTATGAAGGGGACTGTCCCGACGTTACGTCGGGACTGGCTCCCGGAAACCATCGCCCCACTCGCACCTTTTAACAATGCACCTTCTACAAAGGCATGGCCATCAAACCTCTCGCCCTTTATAGCGATGAATAATTCCCCTGGCTTGATGGTCCTTGAATCGGTGGAGAGCCCCGTTATGGGCCCATTGGGAGAACCACTTATTAACTTGCCGCCAGTAGCCTTTAAAATCTCATCAATAGTCATTTAATAGTATCTTCTTTACCACATCCCTGTCATCAAATGGGACAGTGACATCCTTGAATATCTGATATACCTCATGCCCCTTACCGGCGATTACTACTATATCATCTTGAGAGGCTATGGATAAACCCCTCTTTATAGCCTCAAGTCTGTCTACCTCTTTCATGTAATGGCAAGAGCCATTTATCCCATTTTCTATCTCACCAATTATCGCCTGAGGCTCTTCACTACGTGGATTATCAGAGGTAAGTATTAAAATATCAGATAATCTCGCTGCAACCTTACCCATCAATGGCCTCTTCATCCTATCCCTGTCACCGCCACAGCCAAATATCAATATGAGTTTGCCATGCTGGACTAAAGGCTTTAATGCGAGCAAGAGCTTCTCAAGGGCATCTGGCGTATGTGCATAATCAACAAATACCTTAAACGGTTTCCCGCAGTCTACAGCCTCAAGCCTGCCAGGAACCCCTTTCAAACCTTCAATTCCTTTTTTTATTCCCTCAAGTCCCAACCCCAATCCTATACCAATTCCGGTAGCCGCCAATATATTATGGACATTATGCGCCCCTATCAATTTAGAATCTACTGTAAAATCCCCTTCTGGTGTCCTAATTGCGACCTGTATCCCTTCTAATGAAAGTCTTATTGAAGAACCCATAATATCAGCTTTATTTTTAAGGCCGAAAGTTATTACCTTTGTTTGTGTTAATCCTGTAATTCTTTTTCCATATTCATCATCAACATTGAGGACTGCAAAAGAGTCTGGAGAAAGATTCTGAAATAGTTTTAATTTGGCATTAAAGTAGGACTCCATATCCTTGTGGTAATCTAAATGTTCCGGGGTAAGATTTGTAAATGCAGCCCCACAGAAGTTTATCCCGTCCACCCTATGCTGTTCCATGGCATGTGATGAAACCTCCATAATACAGTAATGTAAACCTAAAGAACCCATCTGAGCCAATAATGATTGTAAGTCCAGCGGGCCTGGCGTGGTATTTGTTGCAGGTATATCCCTCTGGCCTATCTTGTAACTTATGGTCCCTATCAATCCTGCATCTTCTTTTGAACAAGACAATATATTCTTTACAAGGTATGAGGTGGTAGTCTTGCCATTGGTTCCGGTAATACCAACCACCTTAAGGCGTTTGGAAGGATGACAATAATATTCTGCTGCAATCGCTGCAAGTGCTATCCTCGTATCAGCCACTTTCACCTTCTTTATCCCCGGGGTATCACCGTTGCCAGTCTCTACAATAGCAACTCGTGCACCCCTTTCATATGCCTCATTTAGAAACTCATGGCCATCAAATTTTTCACCTCTTATAGCAACAAATAGATGCCCTTCTTTGACTGCCTTGGAATTACAGGAGACACCTGTAATCATTATGTCATCCAAACCATTAATTGATATGGACCCTAATGCACTTTTCAATAACATTTTAAGATTCTTTAATTCCATCTCTTTGCCTCTATTAGCCTTTCATTATTATCAGGGGGGATTTCCATGTATTTCAATATCTCACTAACAACATTCCTGAATACTGGCGCAGCAACTGCCCCGCCAGTATAATAAGAACCCTTGGGCTCATCAATGACAACTGCAATAGATACACGAGGGTCATCTACAGGGGCAAATCCTATAAATGAGGCAACGAACTTATCATGTGAATATTTGCCACTCGCCTCTATCTTTTGAGCAGTCCCTGTCTTACCTGCAATTCTGTATCCATTGAGACGTGCATTGACACCTGTGCCATCCTCTACAGCCTTAACAAGGATGTCTGTAACTAATTTAGCTGTCCTCTCTGATACAACCCTTGAAAATAACTCTTCAGGCTCCTCTGATTTTATAATATTGCCATCTTTATCTATTATTGACATCACTATTCCCGGCTTCATCAACACCCCTTTATTTGCTATGGATGATATGGCACATACCATCTGTAAAGAGGTAACGGCTATCTCGTGTCCCATGGGCAGTGCCATCATGGATAACTTAGACCATTTACTAATTGGGTAGACTGTTCCCTTAGATTCTCCTGGCAGTCCAATCCCTGTTCGTCCACCAAATCCGAACCCTTTTATGTAATGATAGAATCTGTCTCTTTTGATTCTCTCTGCCACCTTGTATACGCCTATGTTACTTGATTCATCTATAATCTCCTCAAATGTAAGCCACCCATGAGGCACATGGTCATGCAGGACATGTCCCTTAGTCACCCTGTATGCGCCATTTTCACAAAAGAACCTTTCCTGGAGTTGGACCAGTCCCTCTTCTAACACACTTGATGCAGTAATCACCTTGAATGTTGAGCCGGGTTCATATGTATCCACGATTGCCCTGTTCCTTCTCATATCCTGGACAAAATTATTGTATAGATTAGGGTCAAATGTAGGGCGGTTAACCATAGCCAGTATATCACCATTCTTAGGGTTCATTACTATGATAGTGACACTCGCGGCTTTCAAATCTTCAAATGCCTTTTCAGCCGCCCTTTCCGCTATATACTGTATTATCTGGTCTATAGTCAGGACAAGGTTATAGCCATCTATAACCTTGAGACTATCTTTCTCGTAGGAGAGAACCGGGCGCCTTTTGGCATCCCTGTTTACTAAGGACCATCCTGGCCTGCCTCTCAAATACTCATCATAAAACAATTCTGCCCCTTCTAATCCTACATTATCCATACCTGCAAATCCTATAATGTGGCTTGCCAATTCCCCATGAGGATAGAATCTCTTATTCTCTTTTACAAATCCTATTGCCTCAATCTTTAATTCCTGGACACTCGCAGAAACATCATTTGATATCTTTCTTTTAAGCCACACAAAAGGTCTGCCGCTCGACAGACTCTCTTGCAAGACACTCTCATCCATATCTAATATAGGGCTGAGTAAAGATGCCGCTCTGGCAGAATCCTTTATCTTGATACTCTCTGCATAGACAGAATCTAAGCGCTTATTCATTGCCAATTTCCTCATGGCCCTGTCAAAGATTATGCCACGTTCAGGTTCTATAACCCGCATGGTCCAATGCTGCCTCTTGACTAATTTGGTGATTTTGTTTGAAGGGAATAACTGGATACTTATCAACTTTCCTGAAAGGACAGATAACAAGATTAGAAATGACAAACTGACCAATACAGCCTTACGCCGGTGGGACCTGTTATACATCATATATCTACCTTATTGAAAATAGATTAAATATTATACTCTCCTTACCCCCAATTGCCTGAAAGAGAAAATCCCTCATATTTTGCACAACTAAGCCCTCACGAAAAGAATGTGCTTCGCTAGTATCCTCATTGTTTGCCGATTCTCTTTTTCCTGATACGTTTATAACTCTGCGGTAACCTGCCACCTCAAATTTCATTTTATTGCGAGCCAACCCCTTATCTAAATTCCCGGGAGACTCTAATCTATCTACATTATATACCAAATCCCTGTTCTGGTCAAGCAGCAAAGAAGCCCTGTTTTCTGAGTCTCTTATATCATAACTTACCTTTACCATCTCTGACTGCTGCCATACATAACCTACTCCTATAACCAGAATAATGCCTGTCCATAAAATAAAATTTTTCATACTCTTCTGCTCCTTTCCTTATTTCCTGTTTCATCTCTTCTCTGCTGCCCTGAGCTTTCCACTCCTGGCCCTCGGATTACTGGCAATCTCAACGTCTTTTGGCCTGACAGGTTTCTTTGTAAGGATGTCAAGAACCCCCTCATTATAAAACCTCCTGAACTGATTCTTTACTATCCTGTCTTCAAGAGAATGGTACGAAATTACACATATCCTCCCACTTTCTTTCAAAATTGGGACAGCCTTACTTATCGCCTCTTCCAATGCCTCTAATTCTCTATTCACCGCTATTCTGAACGCCTGGAATGTCCTGGTAGCAGGGTCTATCCTGCCAGATTTCCCTTTGTAAGGTATCGCATTTAGCACAATATCCCTCAACTGACCGGTATTAACGATAGGTTGTCTCTCCCTGGTTCTCACTATAGCATTGGCTATACGGTTTGCCCAGCGTTCCTCACCGTATTCTCTTAAAATTCTACTTATATCAAAGGCAGGCAATTTATTCACAAGATCATATGCTGACACATTATCATGCTGGTCCATCCTCATATCTAAGCGGGCATCTAATCTCATGCTAAAACCCCTCTCTGGCGTACCTAACTGAAGTGAAGAAACCCCCAGGTCAAATAATATGCCGTTCACTTCTTTTATTCCTAACCTGCCAAGTATCCCCTGATGGATGTTTCTGAAATCATCATGGCTCAGTGTCCACCAGGGAGTTGCGAATTTCTTCAAATTCTCTTTAGCAGCTGTTAGCGCATCTTCATCCCTGTCTATCCCAATCAATCTCCCATCTGGAGATATTGCCTCTAATAATATTTGTGCATGGCCACCTTCACCTATCGTGCAATCTACAACTATGTCACCGGGTTTTAGATTGAGATAATAGAGAACCTCATCACACATCACAGGCTTATGCAGTGCCATTATTCAAGCACACCTTCTGCAACCTGTTCAAATGAGTCCCTGGAACCCTGGTAGAATGTCTTCCACCTTTCTTTTGACCATACCTCTATCCTGTTAGAGACCCCGAGCAATACGACATCTCTTTTAATGTCAGCAAATTCTTTCAGGTACTGTGGTATGAGAATTCTCCCCTGCTTGTCCCATGTCACATCAGTTGCCCCTGAGAAATAGAACCTATTAAACTTCCTGCCTTCTGATTTGGTAAATGGTATGGATTTAAATTTCTGTTCCTGAGCCTTCCACTCTTCTTCTACAAAAATAAAAAGACACCCGTCTAATCCTCTCGTGATAAACAATTTTTCTACGTCCTGTTCAGCGAGTGTCTCTCTAAACTTGGATGGTATAATGAGCCTCCCTTTCCTATCCAAGGTATGCTCATACTCTCCATAAAACATGTTATTATCCCCCGGCCCTGCTCACCATCTCGCAGGGCGTCACAAATCGTGTTGAGGCTTATTCGCCTCAACTGTGACCCCCACTTTGAACCACTTTATGCTACTTTATGGCAAGTATACACCACGAATCCGCATTTGTCAAGCAAAATCTGCAAAAAATGATTTTTTTTAAAAAAAGGTAGAACTACCTGTAATGGAGAGAAAATGACTATGGATAAGTTAGTAGCATGGAGATTTATTTTGAATAGGTTTGTGTTATAATAATACTGGCAGGAACGGTTAAACTCCTGGTATTACTCTACCCAGAATCCAACCGTTGCTTTTTAGGGCATTTTTACAATGCTTTCCTGAACTCACTGAAACTTAAGTAGTGTGGTTTGACTTTCTAAAAGTAATTATTAACGGAAAAAATAAGCGGCACATTTTTTCCGTGTCCGATTCATTAATTTGTTAGACAAGTGAGTTATGCAACTTTATTCTTAACTTCTTGATAAGAAACTTCATATAATCCTGCTTTATCTTTTGCATGTTCAATTGTCATATTTACAAGATTTCCATCTTTGTCTAAATCTATATAAATATTCTCATTGATTTCCTTAGTTTCAGAAACTTCACTATTAGAAAATTCCACTTGAGCTGTATCGGTATCAACAAAATATTTAATCTTCATGATTCTCATCCCTCCTTAAAATCTCTATCAAAAAACGCATTATGAACGGTTTCTCCATCTTCAAGAAGTATAACTCTGAGATATTTGCTTACTTCAGCAATCTTTGCCCATTTCTTGATCCGTCCATCAGATTGTTTCTCTTCCCGCACTGGAGTCAAAATAACATATTCAATCCATTTGTCTTTGATGCAAGCTCTGTCTGACCTTTTTCTAGTGTACTGAAAATATTGTGTCGTTTTCACTGATTTAAGTATATCATTTTTCACTACTTTTTTCAATAAAATTCCTGTCTAACGTTTGAACTCAGCGGCTGTGCCCTTCAATATAGGCGGCCGGCGCAGTCCGCTGGAGTGAGTTGTTAGGCTACATAACATAGAAAAACAAAACAATGAGAGCTATTGTCACAATCAGGTGAAACAACATTGCCCAGTCTAAGAGAAAGGCAAACCAGTACTTTAAGGAAAAAAACTTAATTTTGCCAGGAGGAGCTGATATTTGACAAGTTGGATTTAGTAGTTTAGCCACAGCCTGGTTGCGAAAATGATCACTAAGGATTTTGTCATTAGCGTTAGCTACCCAGACATTTCGCAACCAGAGGAATGCATACAAGGCGCATAGAAGGATTCCAACCCAAACATCAATAGATTGTAAATTAAGTTCCTTCTTCTTAACGATTGTGCCAATAATGAGAACCCAAAAGGCGAAAGACACCTTCCACTCATATTTCCGGCGTTCATCATGGCGGCTTGCTGCTAATTTGGCTAATTCAATTAATGCTTCTATATCATTCATTTTATTCCTCCAAGTTTAATTCTGTGTATAGCCTAACATATATTATATGGCTTAGATAGAAGGGAGAAATACTGCATTTTTTGCAATATAACCTGATTTGCCACATTGATTATACGTTCATAGTCTATCTGCTGGACTAATGACACCTTTGCCTCTTTGGTTCAACTAATACAAACGCATTAAATATCTTATCATATTCCTGATGTTGTCATTCCTGTGAAAACAGGAATCTATTATTCTACGGTCGATAGATTCCCGCTTTTGCGGGAATGACAGTCACTGTAAAGT
>Ga0082335_1002123_pt1 | contig 38249 bp, 33 predicted proteins | sample Subgrocontami58m_FD_72375 | JGI IMG/M metagenome (GOLD analysis project Ga0082335, IMG submission 72375) | Subsurface groundwater microbial communities from S. Glens Falls, New York, USA - GMW37 contaminated, 5.8 m (SPADES assembly) (version 2) ...
CGGAGCGGGACCCGGGCGCACGTGGTCCCGGATGGGCGCCCGACTCGGCCGGCTGGCCGCCGCTGTCCGGCAAGGCGGCACTCGGATTGGTCAGTTGCATCAGTTTGTCGAGCGGCAGGTAGAGCAGGTTGTTGCCGCCTTTCTGGTCGACCAGCACCTTGCTGGTGTTGGTCATGATTTCCTGGACGGCCTCGATGTAGAGGCGGTCGCGAGTTACGCCGGGCGCCTTGATGTATTCAGCCACGATCTGGCGAAAGCGGCTGGCGTCGCCTTCGGCGCGTTCGATCACGCGCTGACGGTAACCTTCGGCTTCCTGGTTCAGGCGCGCCGCCGCGCCGCGCGCGCGGGGAATCACGTCGTTCGCGTAGCCCTGGCCCTCGTTCTTCTGGCGCTCGCGGTCCTGACTCGCTTTCACTGCGTCGTCGAACGCCGCCTGCACCTGCTCCGGCGGCTGCGCGTTCTGCATCGTGACCTTGCTGATGTTGATGCCGGTCTTGTAGCGGTCGAGTATCTCCTGCATCAGCTTGTGCGCAGTGGCGGTCACCTGGGCGCGGCCTTCATACAGCACGAAGTCCATGGTGCTCTTGCCGACGATCTCGCGAATCGCGGTTTCGGCGGCCTGCAGCACGCTTTCATCGGGGGAACGGTTGTTGAACAGGTAATCCCTGGGGTCCTTGAGCAGGTACTGCACCGCGAACTGGATGTCGACGATGTTCTCGTCGTCGGTGAGCATCAGGGATTCCTTCGGCACCTTGCTCTTGACCGTATTGCGATAACCGATTTCGATCGTGCGCACCTGCGATACGCTGACGACTTCCGCGGTTTCGATCGGATACGGCAGGTGCCAGCGCGGGCCCGGCTGGGTCTCCTCGAGAAACTTGCCGAAGCGCAACACGATGCCGCGCTGGCTGGCGTCGACGATGTAAAAGCCGCTCGCGAGCCACACCAGCACCACCAGTCCGAGCAGGATGCCGGCGCCGCCGCCGAACTGCGCGAGTCCCGGTCCGCCCGGACCGCCACCTTCATCGCCGCCTTTGCGGCCGAACAAAGTACCGAACTTCTGCTTGAAATTGCGCATCAGCTCGTCAAGATCAGGCGGACCCTGATTGCCGCCGCGGCGGCCCCATTGGGGGTCGTTGAGCGACATCAGGACGCCTGCGAGTACCCGGCGCGAGCGCTCGGTGACGACATCGATAAACAACCGCCAATAAGTGGCCATGATTCCAGTGAGTCCGTGTCAAGCTGCCGCGGAATGCGCAACCGGGACGCGGGTTGCTGCGGCAGCGTATTCTTCCAGTGCCTGCTTCACCAGGTCGAGTCCCGAACCGGTCCTGGCGCTGATCCAGATGCCGCTGATTTTACCATACTCGTCGCGCTCGATCCGTGGCGCACCGCCGTTGAGGTCGATCTTGTTGTAGACCAGCACCTGCGGTATCCGGTCGGCGCCGATTTCGGCGAGCACCAGGTTGACGGCCGCGATCTGGGCGGCGCGCGTTTTGCTGCCGGCATCGACCACGTGCAGCAGCAGATCGGCCTGCACCGCTTCCTCGAGCGTGGCGCGAAACGCCGCCACCAGAGTGTGGGGCAACTGCCGGATGAATCCCACCGTATCGGACAGCACCAGCGGCGCGCCGCCCGCGAGAAAGACACGGCGCGTCGTGGTATCGAGCGTCGCGAACAATTGATCGGCCGCATAAGCACTGCCGCGCGTCAGGGCATTGAACAGCGTGCTCTTGCCGGCGTTGGTATAACCGACCAGCGACACCGACAGCACGCTGGCACGGCGCCGTGCGCGGCGCTGCACTTCGCGCTGGCTGGCGACACGCGCCAGTTTGTCCTTGAGCAGCTTGACCCGCTTGCCGAGCAGCCGCCGGTCGGTTTCGAGCTGGGTTTCACCGGGGCCCCGCAGACCGATGCCGCCTTTCTGCCGCTCGAGGTGGGTCCAGCCTCGCACCAGGCGCGTCGCCAGATGCCCGAGCTGCGCGAGTTCAACCTGCAGCTTGCCTTCATGGCTCTGCGCGCGCTGGGCGAATATGTCGAGTATCAGGCTGACCCGGTCGATCACATGGCAAGCGAGACGTTTCTCGAGATTGCGCTCCTGCGCCGGGGACAGTTCGTGATTGAAAATCACGAGCTTCGAACCCGTGCGCGCGAGGGCCGCCGCAATTTCCTCGGTTTTGCCGGTGCCGGCGTAATACGCGGGATCGGGCCGCAGACGCTTGCCCTTGATGATGTCCACGACGCTCACGTTCGCGCTCGTCGCGAGCTGCACCAGTTCCTCGGTGCTTTCGGCGAAATCGGGATCGCCGAAGTCGAGGCTCACCAGCACCGCCTGGGAGCCGCTCCCCGGACGTTCAAACATCTATTCTCAAGACTCCGTGGACTGTTCGGGCGCGAGATTGACAGGGCGTGCGGGGACGACCGTCGAAATGGCGTGCTTGTAAACCATCTGCGTGACCGTGTTCTTGAGCAGCACCACGTACTGGTCGAAGGATTCGACCTGTCCTTGCAGCTTGATGCCGTTGACCAGGTAGATCGAGACCGGCACATGCTCCTTGCGCAGCGCATTCAAAAACGGGTCTTGTAGCAACTGCCCTTTGGTGCTCATGATTTGCCTCGTCGTTATTGGAATTCAGCGGGGCACTGTACTGCATTTTCCGGCAATATGCCATAGCATATAGCGCGCCGGAACGCGGAGCAGGGGCCCCGCTTGCGGGGATGCGACCGTGCAGTCGCGCAGGCGGCCGACAGATCATGCTCTATGGTTCCTTATTGGCGTCGGAGGCCGCACGCCGGTCAGCGTTTGCCACGCCGTATGTCATAGGGGTTCCGGCCCTGCCGGAACTCGATTTTGAGCGGGGTACCCTGCAACTGGAACGTTTCCCTGAAAAAACGCTCCAGATAGCGCCGATAGCCGTCGGAAATCTGTTTTATCCCGGTGCCGTGAATCACGATGCGGGGCGGATTGCTGCCGCCCTGGTGCGCGTAACGCAGCTTGGGCCGGAATATCCCGCCGCGCGGCGGCGCCTGGCGCTCAACGGCGGCGATCAGCGCCCGCGTCAGCTTCGGCGTCGGCAGTTTCACCATCGCCGCCTGGTAGGCGCGCTCGACCGCTTCCAGCAACGGCTTGATGCCGGTTGCCGCCCGCGCCGAGATATAGTGCGCCGGCGCGAACTCAATGAAGTTCAGCGTGCGCGCCAGGCTGCGCCGGGTCCAGTCGCGCTGCTCCGGATTCAAGCCATCCCATTTGTTGACCGCGACCACCAGCGCACGCCCCGCTTCGAGAATGAAACCGGCGATGTGCGCGTCCTGATCGGTGATCGGCTCGCGTGCGTCGAGCACCAGGATCACCACATTGGCATCCTCGACTGCCTGCAACGTCTTGATCACCGAGAACTTCTCGACTGCATCCGCGATATTGCCGCGCCGGCGCACGCCGGCGGTATCGATCAGCGTGTACTGGCGGCCGCCGCGCTCGAAATCGATGTAAATGCTGTCGCGCGTTGTACCCGGCTCGTCGAATACCAGCACGCGCTCCTCGCCGAGCAGACAATTGACCAGCGTCGACTTGCCGACGTTCGGCCGGCCGACGATGGCGATGCGCGGCCGGGTTTCGGGCGCGGCTTGCGCCTCCGCCTCCGCCTCTTCCCGCACGGGAAAACCAGCGGTGATCAGATCGGCGAGATCGCTCACGCCGTCGCCGTGCGCCGCGGAGATCGCGAGCGGATCGCCGAGCGCCAGTTCATGAAACTCCGCGTTGACGGTGGCCGGCTGCATACCCTCCGCCTTGTTGACCACCAGCCAGATCCTGCGCCCGGTCTTGCGCAACTGCCCGGCGATGGTACGGTCCTGCGCGGTGAGGCCCTGCCGGCCATCGACCATGAGCACGACGGCGTCGGCTTCATCGATCGCGAGCAGGGTCTGCTGCGCCATGGCGTGCATAATTCCCTCAATTGCGACCGGCTCGAGACCGCCGGTGTCGACCACGATATACGCCTTGCCGCCGACGCGGCCGCGTCCGTAATGGCGGTCGCGGGTCAGGCCGGGAACATCGGCGACCAGCGCATCCCGGCTGCGCGTGAGCCGATTGAACAGCGTCGACTTGCCGACGTTCGGCCGGCCGACGATCACGATGGTAGGGATCACTGAACAGTGATCGCGTAAACCCCGCCGTTGCGGGTCTGCACCAGCACGCCGTCATTAAGCGCCATCGGCGGGGTAACAATCGCGCTGCCGTCGGTCGCGATGCGCCCGGCAAACGAGCCGTCGTCGCGCGACAGAAAGTGCACGTAGCCCTGGTAGTCCCCGACGATCACGTGCCTGCCAATCACGGCCGGCCCGCTGACGCGGCGCCCCAACAGCTTGTCCTGCTTCCACTGACTCGCACCGGTGCTTTTCTCATATGCGACCACCGCGCTTTTGTCGTCGGAAACGTAAACGTTCCGATCATCGATTGCCATGCCGGCTACGCTCGAAATTTCGCGCGCCCAGATGGGAGTGCCTTTCGTCAGGTCAAAGCACGCGACCCGTCCCTGGAATGCGACTGCGCAGCTTTGCTTGCCATCGATCACCGGCAGGCTGGAAATATCGGCAACGCGTTCGAGCTCGGTGGCACCTTTCGGCAAAGCCACCGCGGCCTCCCAGCCGACATTGCCGTTGTTGATGGAGAGCGCGACCAGCCTGCCGCCGGCGAACCCTGCGAATACCGCATCGCGATAAAGCACCACGCCGACAAAGGTGCGCACGGTCAATGCCGGCAGCGTGCGTTGGTATACCCACTTGCGGGCGCCGGTGGCAGCGTCCAGCCCGTAGATGCGCCCATCGCCCGTGCGCACCACCACGATGCCGAGAGCCGTTTGCGGCGCGCTCAGCACCTCGCTCGTGAGCTGGGTCTTCCACAATTGCCTGGCGTCCTGATCGAATGCCAGTACTTCACCGCGGGCAGTTCCCGCCAATATCAGGCGCCCGTCGCTGCCGACGCCGCCGGACAGGCGGTGCTTGGTCTCGATGCGCGAGAGCACCTTGCCGCTGCCTGCATCGAAACGCACGATCTGGCCCACCGCGCCCGCCGTGTAGACGGAATTGGCGGCGATGGCCGGCGTGAAGGCATATTGTTCGCTGCGACCGGCATTGCCCTGCCACACGATTCGCACCGTTGCGGCTGACTTGATCGCGACCAGGGCGGCAGGCTTGAGTACCGGCCCGCTGCCGAACCACCGGTCAAAGTAATCGCCAACCGGGACCGACGGCAGCGTACAACCGGCAAGCAGCAGCGGCAGCAGCGCAGCCCGCGCGGCCTGCATGAGCGTCGAAAGCGTCATTTCGCCTCGCCCAGTGCGTCGAGCTTGACCTGGATCAGTGCGCGGTAAGCGCTCTTGGCATCACTCTTGTCGAGCGCGAGCTGGTACGCACCGCGCGCTTCAGCGGGTTTACCCTGCGCCACCAGCACGTCCGCCTTGAGGTCGGCATAAAGCACGCTCAGGGTGTCGGCGTGCTGTGCCGCAAGCAGCTTCAGCGCCGCATCGTAGTTTTTTTCGTCGAGCAACACCGCCGCGAGACGCAGCCGCGCAATGTCGCGCATTTCATCATCCTTGCCATTATCGATCACCCACTGCAAACGGGTCTTGGCGGCCGCCGCATCACCGCTTTCGAACGCGACCTTGGCGCCGGTCAGCGCGGCCAGGCGGGCGTAGCCGGTGCGCGGATACCGGTCGACCAGCACCGCCGCGATGTCCTGCGCTTTTTTCTGCTCCCCGCTGCCTAAAGCGCCCTGCAGCTGGGTGTAGAGTTCGCCCGCTTCGAACGCCTGTTGGTGGTGATAATAGCGCCAGCCCTGGATCGCGCTGACGGTCACGGCCGCCGCGACCACCACCAGCGCCACGAGGTTGCGGTATTGCTTCCACCATGCCTTGATCTCATCCAGCTGTTCCTGCTCTTCCAGATCGTATACCGCCATCATCAGCCTCGTTTGGTTTTAATCAGTTCCGCTGCGCGCTCCAGCGCGCAGCGCGTTTGTTCGCCCGCCTCCCGCAATGGCTTGACACTCACCTGCTGCATCTGCGCTTCGTCATCGCCAATGATCACGGCATGCCGCGCGCCGCTGGCATCGGCTTTCTTCATCTGGGATTTGAAGCTGCCGCCGCTGCAATCGTAGATCACGGTCAGTCCGCAATCGCGCAGCCGCTCGGCCGCGACGAATGCAAAGCGCCCGCTCTGTTCGCCCTGATGGACCAGATACGCATCGGGCGCGGCCGGGTGGCCGACGTTACGCGCTTCGAGCAACAGCAGCGTGCGTTCGACCCCGACGCCAAAGCCGCAGCCCGGAGTCGGCTTGCCGCCCAATTGCTCGCACAGCCCGTCGTAGCGCCCGCCCGAGCATATCGCACTTTGCGCGCCCAGCCTGTCGCTCACCCACTCGAAAACGGTGAGGTTGTAATAGTCGAGGCCGCGCACCAGACGCGGGTTGATGCTGAACGGGATTCCAGCCGCGTGGAGGCCGGCCTGCACCGCTTCGAAATTGGCGTGCGAGTCGCGGCCGACCGCATCGATCAGTTTTGGCGCCGCTTCGATCATGGCCTGCATCGCGGGATTTTTGCTGTCGAGGATGCGCAGCGGGTTGGCGTGCAGGCGCCGCTTCGCATCGTCATCGAGCAATTCCTGATGGCGCTCGAAGTACCCGATCAACGTGTCGCGAAACGCCCGCCGCTCCCCGGCGCTGCCGATGGTATTGATCTGCAGCTGCACCCCGTCGAGGTTCAGCCGCTGCCACAGGCGCCGCGCCATCACCAGCAATTCGACATCGATGTCGGGCCCGGGAAACCCCAGCGCCTCGGCGCCAAACGTGTGATATTGCCGATAGCGGCCCTTTTGCGGCCGCTCGTGACGGAACAGCGGGCCGCTGTACCACAAGCGCTGCGGGCCGTTATAGAGCAGGTTATGCTCGAGCACCGCGCGTACCGTCGGTGCGGTGCCTTCCGGCCGCAGTGACAGGTTATCGCCATTCATCGCGTCGACAAATGAATACATCTCCTTTTCGACGATATCCGTGACCTGGCCGACGCCTCGCACGAACAACTCGGTGCGCTCGACGATCGGGGTGCGGATGTTGCGATAGCCGTATTGACGGAAGACTTCGCGCACCGCGTCCTCCAGCAATTCCCACAGCGGGGATTGGGCCGGCAGCACGTCGTTCATCCCGCGTACGGCGTTGATCTTGTCAGGCATGATCTTCTGGTGGCTGCCGTTCTCAGCTTACCGTTGTCACGGTTGCTTCGGGCGCACGCTTTTCCGGCGCATAATTTTTCTGCACGTACTGCTCGACCAGCGCCTGGAATTCGGCCGCAATGCGGTCCCCTTTCAACGTCACCGCCCTGGCGCCGTCGATAAAGACCGGCGCCACCGGGTTTTCGCCCGACCCGGGCAGGCTGATGCCAATGTTGGCGTGCTTGCTCTCGCCCGGCCCGTTGACCACGCATCCCATTACTGCAACGTGCATATTCTCGACGCCGGGATAACGGCCGCGCCAGAGCGGCATCTGCGCGCGCAAATAAGCCTGTATGTCCGCGGCGAGTTCCTGGAAAAACGTGCTGGTGGTGCGGCCGCAGCCAGGGCACGCGATCACCAGCGGCGTAAACGAGCGCAGCCCCATGGTCTGCAACAACTCCTGCGCCACCACCACTTCGCGGGTGCGGTCGCCCCCCGGCTCAGGCGTCAGCGAGATGCGAATCGTGTCGCCGATGCCCTCCTGCAGCAACACGGCCAACGCCGCGCTCGATGCAACGATGCCTTTGGATCCCATGCCGGCTTCGGTCAGGCCGAGATGCAGCGCATAGTCGCAGCGCGCCGCAAGGTCGCGATAGACGGCGATCAGGTCCTGCACGCCACTGACTTTGCACGACAGCACGATGCGCTCGCCCCCCAGGCCCCAATCCCCGGCTTGCTGCGCGCTCTCGAGCGCCGATGCCACCAGCGCCTTGCGCGTCACCACCACCGCATCGGCGGGAAGCGCGCTGCGCGCGTTGTCATCCATCATGCGCGCCAGCAACTCGGGGTCGAGACTGCCCCAGTTGACGCCGATGCGCACCGGCTTGCCGTAGCGGCACGCAAACTCTATCAGGGTCGCGAACTGCTCATCGCGCTTCGCGCCGTGTCCGACATTGCCGGGATTGATGCGCAGCTTGGCAAGCGCTTCGGCACAGGCGGGATGCTGCCTGAGCAGCCGATGGCCGTTGAAATGGAAATCCCCGATGAGCGGCACGGCTATGCCCATCGCCGCCAGCCGATCGCGGATCTGCGGTACCGCCGCCGCCGCCTCGGCCGTATTCACCGTTACGCGCACCAGTTCGGAGCCGGCGCGCGCGAGCGCCGCCACCTGCGCGACGGTCGCCGCGATATCCGCCGTATCGGTATTGGTCATCGATTGCACGACGATCGCCGCCCCGCCACCGATCGCGACGTCCCCGACCAACACCTGGCGCGCCACGCGGCGCATATGGGCTCCGTACATGGATGATTACTCGAGCGTCAGCCGCGCCACGGCGACGTTGGTGTGGGGCGCCAGATCAACCGGCCGGCCGTCGTAAGTCAGGCGCACGCCGCGGGCGTTGCCGACGACCAGCTTGAGTGGTGGCTCGCCGCTCACTTCCTGCTCGGTGCCGGCGGCATTGAGCCGTGAAAAAATTACGCGCCCGGCGCGGTCGTGAATTTCCACCCACGACTGCCGCTCGAACACGAGCTTGATCTGATGCTCGCCCCGCTTGCGTTCCACCGCCGCCGTAACCGCTGGAGGCGCCGGTCTTTCTACCGCGGGTTGTCCGGACAACGCAGTCGCATCCAGGGTGAGTGCGGGTTTGACCTCGGCTTCCCTTGCCGTGGCGACTTGCGGTACTGCGCTCGCTGCCGCCTCCGGCACCCGCGCCACGGCTTGCGGCGGCGGCGGCACCACCGGCCCCGACTTTACGGTAACGTCAGACGCATCCTCGCGATAGACCTCGAAGATTATCACCAGCACCAGAAACACCAGCAGCACCGGGGCTACGATGACATATCTGCGCCAATTGAATTCGCGCCCGGTAGGAAACGGAATATTGACCGAACGCGGAATCTCCGGCTCCCGCTCGGCGCTTGAGCGCAACCGCTGCTCCGCGCCGGCCAGCAACACCTCGGGATCGAGATTCATCAGCCGCGCGTAGTTGCGGACGAAACCGCGCGCGAACACCGGGCCGGGCAGGCGCTCATAAGCACCGGCTTCGATTGCTTCCACCTGCGACGGCGAGAGCCTGAGCTGGCGCGCCACATCGGCGACGCTGAGCCCGCCACTCTCGCGCGCGGCCGCGAGCTGCCGCCCGAACTGCGCGGGTGCGGCTTCGACATCGACCGTGGCAACCGCCTCGCTCATTCGTACTGGCCCGCCATCAAGGCTCGCGCCTCGCGTGAATCGGGAAAATTCCTGCGCAATTGGAAACCCAGGCTGGCTTCGGCGTTACGGTCGCCGAGACCGCGCTCCACGCGCAGCGCCAACCACAGGATTTCAACACTCTGCGCGTCATCGCTCTGCACACGCCTCAGATAACTCTTGGCCTCGGGATAGTTCTTGCGCTTGTATGCCAGATCCGCCATTTGGAGCAGCGCCTGCGGCTGGGCCGGGCGAATCTTGAGCGCCTTCTGGAAATAATCCTCGGCATTGGTCAGGTCGCCCGCCTGGCGTGCGCAAATGCCGGCATTGACCCACGACTTGTCGGGCGTCGCATACAGCGGGTTGCGCAGCGCCGCCAGGAAGTATTTGACCGACTCCTGCTCGCGCTTGCGCTGGCACAGAAACCAACCGTAGTTATTATTCGTATCGGAATCGAGGGGGGTCACCCGCAACGCGCGCTGAAAGCTGCCTTCAGCCGCCTTGTCGTCGCGCAACTCCATGTAGACCAGACCCAGCACGTTGAGCGCCGGCGCGTAATCGGGGTCGGACTTGAGCGCCTCGGCGGCCTCTTGCAGAGCCACGCCGTAATTGCCGAGCTCGAGATATCCGGCCGCCAGCTCGGTATGGATGCGCGCCCGCGTCTGGGAATCCGTTTCGGGGCCACTCTGGGGCGCGTAGTCCGCCGGTTGTTGGCCCATGCCTGCGCAACCCGCAACGATCAACAACAAACCCGCAACCATCCATGATCTCATCGCGCGCCTCATCCTATTGCCGCCGCGACGCGCTGCTCGCGGCGCCGCGTTTTATCCTGCACCTGTCCCGCCAGCTGCCCGCACGCGGCGTCGATGGCGTCGCCGCGCGTCCGGCGCACCGTCACGGTCAGTTCGGCTTGCATCAACAAGTCGCGAAACCGCGCGATCGCGTCCGCGCCGGAACGCCGGTAACCCGAGTCCGGAAACGGATTGAATGGAATCAGGTTGATCTTGCACGGCACCGAGCGCACCAGTTTCGCCAGTTGCCGCGCGTGCGCGACGGTGTCGTTGACGCCGTCCAGCATCACATACTCGAAAGTCACGAAATCGCGCGGCGCCCGCTCGATGTAGCGCACGCACGCCGCGAGCAATTCCTTGAGCGGGTATTTCCTGTTGATCGGCACCAGTTCGTCACGCAGCGCATCGGTCGGCGCGTGCAGCGAAACCGCGAGCGCCACCGGGCACGCCTCGCGCAAACGGTCGATTGCCGGCACCAGTCCCGAGGTCGACAGCGTCACGCGGCGGCGCGACAAACCGTAGGCGTCGTCGTCCAGCATCAACTGCATTGCCGCCACGACATTGTCGAAATTCGCAAGCGGCTCGCCCATGCCCATCATCACCACGTTGCTGATAGGCCGCTCCACGCAGACGCCGCGGCCCAGACACTTGTTGGCCCACCACAACTGACCGATGATTTCAGCCACCGTCAGGTTGCGATTGAAGCCCTGCCGGCCGGTCGAGCAGAACGTGCAGGCGAGCGCGCAGCCCGCCTGCGACGAGATACAGAGCGTGCCCCTGAAGCGTTCAGGTATAAACACGGCATCGACGGCGTTGCCGGCGTCGACCTCGAGCAACCATTTGCGCGTGCCGTCTGCGGCGGTGGTATCGCGCACCACGCGCGGTGCGCGGATTTCGGCGGTGGTCTTGAGCCGCTCGCGCAACGGCTTGGAAATATCGGTCATGGCGGCGAAATCATCGACGCCCGACTGATGTATCCAATGCATCAGTTGCCGCGCGCGAAACGGCTTTTCACCCAGTTCCGCGCAGTACTGCACGAACCCGTGTTTTTCAAATTCGAGCAGGTTGGCTGTCATGGACTAAGCGATTAACGCGAATAGACGTTCAGCGTCGGAAAGAAGTAGGCAATCTCAACCTTGGCGGTGCCGGGGCCGTCCGAGCCGTGCACCGCGTTGGCGTCTATGCTTTGAGCGAAGTCGGCGCGTATCGTTCCTTTAGCCGCCTGCTTGGGATCGGTGGCCCCCATCAGGTCGCGGTTCTTCTGCACCGCGTTCTCCCCTTCCAGCACTTGCACCATCACCGGTCCGGAAGTCATGAAATCGACCAGATCCTTGAAAAACGGCCGTTCGCGGTGCACCGCGTAAAAGCCTTCCGCGTCCCGGCGCGACAGTTGCAGCATGCGCGCGGCAATAATCTTCAGGCCGGCCTGCTCGAAACGGGTCAGTATCGAGCCGATCACGTTGTTGGCCACCGCGTCCGGCTTGATGATGGAAAGCGTGCGTTCGACTGCCATGCGTAGTCCTCTTGAATAAGGCTGCAACGGGTTCAAAATAACCGTGAAGAATAACACGATAAGGCTTTGAAATAAAGAGAATTCGCGCCCTGTTGGATGTCTGCAACGCCTACCGCTTCGCGGCTCCGAACGGCAACCACCGCGGCTGTAACGATGGCTCGCCGGGTTTCGCGTGGAACCGGCAGCCGGCACCGATACCGGCGACCCATGCCAGTTCGTCGCCGCAAAACAGCAAGGGCAACCGGTCGCGCAGCCATGGCGGCACGCGGGTTTCCTGCAGCAGATTCTTGAGGCTGCGGCGCGGCCGCCGCGGATGCGTCTGGATGCGCTCACCCCCCTGACGCAGACGCACGGTGACTGGCTGCGCGACGAGCTGCTCAAGGCTGATGCCGGCACCGCGGCCTTTTTTCAACACCAGCGTGCCTCCGAGTTCCGGCAGACGCAGCCTGCTTTCGCCGTGCCAGACCTGGCGAAAGCCGCGCGGCGGCGGTATGGCCTTGGCAACGACGCGCAATTCATGCGCGTATCGGCGCATTTCATATTCGCCGAGGTCGATCGCCGTGCGCATGCCCCGCCGCGCCTGCAGCAGTTGGCGCACGCATTCATCAAGCCGTGCCGCGTTGGGCATGATGACGCCCTGCGCGGCAAGAAAATACCTGAGCACGTTTTTCGCGCGTGGCGCTGACAGCCGGCGCAGGCCGGCGATTTCGAGCCCGCTCGCCGTCAACCGCGCGTCGGCTGCTGCCAGTTCATCGAGCAGTAGCGCGGCTTCGGCCAGGTTGCGGCTCGCCCGCAGCAAGGTCTTGCGATACGCCGGATAGCGCGGCGCGATAACCGGCATCACCTCGTGCCGCAGGAAATTCCGGTCGAACGCGAGATCGGCGTTGCTGTCATCCTCGATCCACTCGAGCTTGTGGCGCCGCGCATAAGCTTCGATCTCGCTACGCGGAATGTCGAGCAGAGGACGCAAGATTGAGTGGCGCGCCACCGGCATGGCGCTCAAGCCCTTGACCCCGGCGCCGCGCAGCAATTGCAGCAGCACCGTTTCCGCCTGATCGTCGAGGTGGTGGGCCAGCGCGACATGATCGGCGGGCAGTGCCGCAAAAACGCGATAGCGGGCGGTACGCGCCGCCGCCTCGAGGCTCGCACCGCGCGGCACGGTCACCCGCACCACCGTGAGGGGAATGCCATGCTGGCGGCAAAGCGCGCGGCAAAATGCCGCCCAGCGGCCGGCAGCGGAATTGATCTGGTGATTGACGTGCACCGCGGCGAGCTCAAAGCTGAGTTTTTTCGACAGGCGCCGCAGCAGATCGAGCAGGACGACCGAATCGACGCCGCCGCTCAAGCCGGCGACCAGCCGCTCGCCGCTCTGCACATGCTGCTTCAGGACTGCAGTAACGTGGGCGGCCAGCGCGTTACTTCTCGGCGACTTCCTTGAACTTGCCATAACCCATCAGCCTCACGAACCGCTTTTCGAGCAGTTTATCAATCGATTGGGCCTCCAGCTGGCGCAAGGTGTCGTGCAGCGTTTTTTTCAGGTTTTGCATCATCGCGTCGGGGTCGCGATGCGCGCCTCCCCACGGCTCTGCGACGATCTTGTCGACCAGGCCCAGCGCTTTCAGGCGGGTTGAAGTAATGCCGAGCGTCTCCGCCGCCTCGGCGGCATGCTCGGCGCTCTTCCAAAGTATCGAGGCGCAACCTTCGGGCGAAATCACCGAGTAGGTCGCGTATTGCAGCATGAGCAGCACGTCCCCCACTGCAATGGCCAGCGCACCACCGGACCCGCCCTCGCCGATCACGGTGCAGACGATCGGCACGCGCAATTCGGCCATCACGTACAGGCTGCGGCCGATGGCCTCCGATTGGCCGCGCTCTTCGGCGCCGACACCGGGGTACGCGCCCGGGGTGTCGATGAAGGTGAATACCGGTACACCGAACTTCTCGGCAAGCTTCATCAGCCGCAGCGCCTTGCGATAACCCTCGGGCTTGGGCATGCCGAAATTGCGGTAGATCTTGTCCTTGGTATCGCGGCCCTTCTGATGCCCGATCACCATCACCGACTGGCCGTTGAACCGCGCCAGCCCGCCGACGATCGCCGCATCGTCCGCGAATGCGCGGTCGCCGTGCAGTTCTTCGAAGCCGGTGAAAAGATTCTGGATGTAGTCGAGCGTATAGGGACGTTGGGGATGGCGCGCGACCTGCGCGACCTGCCAGGCGTTGAGCTTGCCGTAAACTTCCTTGGTCAGCGCCTGGCTTTTTTTCTGCAGGCGCGCGATTTCTTCAGAAATGTCGAGCGCCGAGTCGTCCTGAACGTAGCGTAGTTCGTCAATCTTCGCTTCGAGCTCGGCGATCGGCTGCTCGAATTCGAGGAAGGTGATCTTCATCGTTCAGAACAAATGCACGGCTGCCGCAGCGGATCGACGTATCGCAGTCTCGTGCAGGCGCTACTGGAGCTTGATTCCCGCCACCTTGATCACTTTGGAGTACTTGTCGATCTCGGTTTTGAGCAATTTGGTGAGCTCCGCGGGCGTGGTGGTAAGCGCCGTGGCGCCGTTGCGCTCGAATTGCTCTTTCATCTCCGGCGATTGTGCGATACCGGTCAGCTCGGTTTGCAGCCGTTTGAGTATCGGCGCAGGAGTGCCCCTGGGAGCAAAAAATCCCAGCCACAGCGATGCATCGAAACCGGGATAGCCGGATTCCGCGACGGACGGGACATCGGGCAGCGAGGGCGAGCGTTTGGGGGTGCCGACTGCGAGCGGGCGCAGCCTGCCTGCTTTCGCCTGCGCCAGCACGGCCGGCATGCTGCCGAACAGCGCCTGCACCTGGCCCCCGAGAGTCGCCGTGTTGGCCGGACCGTTGCCATTGTACGGCACATGCACGACATCGATGCCGGCGGCGGTTTTCAGCATTTCCATCGCCAGCTGGGTGGTAGTGCCCGTGCCCGCCGACGCATAGTTGAGCTTGCCTGGCTGCGACTTCGCCAGCGCGACGAATTCCTTCAGCGAATTCGCCTTGACGCCGGTATTGACCACCAGCAGGTAGGGCGTGGTCGCGACCAGCGTGATCGGCTCGAAATCCTTGACCGGATCGTATTTGAGCTTGGCGTAAGCACCTGCCGCAATGACGTGGGTGCTGGTCGTGCCCATAGTCAGAGTGTAGCCGTCAGGATTGGCGTGCGCGGCAATTTCAGTGCCGATGGTGCCGCCGGCGCCGCCGCGGTTGTCGATTACCACTTGCTGGCCCAGCCGCTCGCCAAGTTTGTGGCCGACGATGCGCGCAATGATATCGGTCGAGCCGCCGGGCGGGAATGCGACGATCAGCCGGATCGGCTTGCTCGGGTAACTCTGCGCCACCGTTGCCGACGGCAACCCTGCGCCCAGCAGCGCCAGTGCGGCGCCGCGAATAATCACGGATTTTTTGCACATACGTTTCTCCTCATTGTCAGGTTCTTGCCGATTCTAACACCTCGGGATTCACGACATTCGTCGGCTTGCCGGCGAGATAGGCCAGTATCTGATCAAAAATATCATCGAACTGAGACTCGTAACCGTCGCGCTCGACGTAACCGATGTGCGGCGTGCAGACCACATTGCTCATGGTCAGCAGCGGATGGCGGGTATCGGTTACCGGTTCTTCCTCGTACACGTCGACCGCCGCCATGCCGGGACGACCGGCGCGCAACGCATTCACCAACGCACCCGGCTCAATCAGCGGCGCGCGGCTGGTGTTCACGATCAGCGCGGTCGGTTTCATGCGTGCAAGGTCGGCCGCGGTCACTATGCCGCGCGTTGCATCGACCAGGCGCATATGCAGGGAAATGACGTCGCATTGCTCGAAAAATTCCTGCCTGCTGCGCGCGACGCTGTAGCCGTCGGCGCGCGCGCGGGCGAGCGCTGCATCGCGCCCCCATACCAGCACTTTCATGCCGAAGGCTTTGCCGTAGCCCGCGACGACGCCGCCAATCCTGCCATAGCCGTAGATACCCAGCTTCTTGCCACGCAAGCCAACGCCCACGGCGGTTTGCCATTTCCCGGCCTTGAGCGCGGCCATCTGCTGTGGAATCTGCCGCAGCGCGGCGATGACGAGCCCCCAAGTCAGCTCGGCGGTCGCGTATGACGGCTTCCCCGGGTGCATGCTAGACGATACGATCACGCCACACTTCGTGCAGGCGTCGACGTCTATATGGGGGTAGACGCTGCGCTGGCTGATGAGCTTGAGGCGGTTGAGGCGCTCGAGCAGCGGCGCGCGGATCGGCGTGCGCTCGCGGATCAACACCAGCGCCTCGGTGTCGTTGAGCCGCGCGGCGAGCGTGTCGACGTCCTTGGTGTGGTCGTTCCAGATCGTGACGGGGTGGCCCGCGAGTTTGCTGAAACTGGCCAGCGTGCGGACGGTGTCGTGATAATCGTCGAGTATCGTGATATTCATCAGATTCGCTCCAGAATGTGCAGCCCGCGCACGCGGTCGAGCAAATAAATCAGGCCGCGCTCGTCGACCGTCACGTCGTTGCTCTGCACGCGCTCCGAGCCTTGCGGAACGTCGGGCAGGTAATAGGCCACTTCCTTCAGCGCGTGTGGCCGCGAAATATCGATGATCCTGAGCCCGTGGGCAAACCACGCGACCGGGATTTCGGTGCCCGTGACTTTCTCGCACGGCTGGTGGCAACCCGTCATGCGCGGCTGCGGCTCGGACGGCATGTCGTCAACCTGGAAGGTCGAGATCGGCTGCGGATGTTGCTCGTCGGTGATATCGACCATCCACAGGAAGGCCGCCGGATACGGCGACGTTTCGGGCTGGCGGAAAACGTCTTCGTCCGATACCAGCATGAAATCGCGATGGTCGATCTGGAACGGAATACGCAGCGCGGTGTGCGTCGGCCATGGAAACGGCGGGCTCCAATCGAGGCCCGACACGAATTTCGGTTTGCTCATGTCTTCAATGTCGAGGATCACCAGCCCGCCCTGCCAATAACTCGTGTACAAACGATTGCCGAAGCGCAGCGGATGGTGGCATTTGTGCGCATCGCCTTTCCAGGCCGGTTTTTCCCCGCCGGCAGTCCACTGCCCCGGCATCCACCAGCGCCCGACCTCCTGCGGCCGGGCCGGGTCCTTGAGATCGAGGATCATCACGATGTTGCCGACGTAGCCGTCCATCGTCGGCGATATATACGCGTAGCGGCCGTCGAAATCAAAACGATGCACGCCGCGCGCATAAGTGGCGCCGGGCCCGTCGGTCGTGTCCCAGTGGGTGATCAGCTGCGGTTTGGCAGGATTGGCAACGTCGTAGATGCTCAGGCCGCCGTGATAACCCTCCGGCGGTACCTCCCCGTTGGCGGCGTGCGCGCCGAGTATCTCGCGGTTGGTGACCATGATGTCTCCGTGCACCCGCACCTTGTGCGAATGCGTGCCGCGCGGCATCGAAATTTCAGCCAGCGGTTTGGGGTGCTTCGGATCCTTGACGTCGATGATCAGCGTGCCGTGCGGATTGCGCATGTTGCCGACATACGCGATGTCCCGCTCGACCACCACCTGCCCGCCGCCCGCGCAATCGTGCCACGCCACCGGCTGCAATCCGTCCGTGTGCGCGTGATTGCGGACGTCGACATAGCCCACCTCCTTGATCCCTTTTGCTTTCGCCATGCTTCACCATCTCCCGAAAAAATATTGTGTGCCGTGGGGGCCGCGGCGTTTTCTGCGCGTGGACCGTGGACTGCGGTCGCGTGCTAGTATATCGCAGCACTATGGATAACGAGTTACTGCGCCGGCTTCGACTTCACCGGCTATCTCGACGGGACTGAGAGAACGCATACGCATGTTAAGAACCAGCGATACATGAGGCAATTTTGATGAGCCGCGAATTGCCGCAGCAAATGCAGGTGGTGGAAATCAGCGCGCCGGGTGGGCCGGAGGTGCTGCGCGTCGCGACCCGGCCATTGCCGCAGCCGCAGGCGGGAGAATTACTGATCAAGGTCGCGGCAGCCGGCGTCAATGGGCCCGATCTGGTGCAACGCAAGGGACTTTATCCGCCGCCGGCCGGCGCATCGGATCTGCTCGGCCTCGAGATATCAGGCACGGTGGTGGCCGCAAGTGCTCAAGTCCAGCGCTGGTCCGTCGGCGACCAGCTGACCGCTCTCACCAACGGCGGCGGGTATGCCGAGTACTGCACGGTCGATACGCGTCACTGCCTGCCGATCCCCCGCGGCATCGGTTTGCGCGACGCCGCCAGTCTGCCGGAAACGTTTTTCACCGTGTGGAGCAATATTTTCATGGGCGCCGGCCTTGCCGCCGGCGAAACATTGCTGGTCCATGGCGGCGCGGGAGGTATCGGCACCACCGCGATTCAACTCGGCAAGGCATTCAGCGCAAAAGTCGTTGCCACCGACCACCCGGAGGCCCGCTGCACGATCTGCCGCGAACTCGGCGCCGATCGCGTGATCGACTACCTGCAGGAGGACTATGTCGAGATCATGCGCCAGGAAGGCGGTGCGAATGTAATCCTGGACATCGTCGGCGGCCCGAACATCGAGCGCAACTTCAAGGCCGCCACGCACGACGGCCGCATCGTTCAGCTCGCCTTCGCACTCGGTTCCAAAGTCGAACTCAATGTGATGCCGATCATGCTCAAGCGCCTGACGTATACCGGCTCCACCCTGCGCAGCCGCTCACCGGCTTTCAAGGCGCGGATCGCGCAGGAGTTGGAGGCGAGGGTCTGGCCGCTGATCGAGTCGGGCAAAATCAAACCCGTCGTGCGTGCGACCTTCCCGCTGGCGGAAGCGGCCCGCGCGCACGCATTGATGGAATCGAGCGCGCACATCGGCAAGATCGTGCTGACCGTCGCCTGAACGGCGCCGTCAATCGGTTTGCGGCTCCGGGTCCGCGACCGACGTTTCCGGAGCCAGGCGCCGCAGCCGCTTCATATCTTCGCTCTTGGTAAGCGTGCGCGCATAGTTGACGGTACTCTCGACCGCCTCGACGTAGAGGTTATTGCCCTCAAAATGCTTCTCGGCGTAACGGTGAGCGGCGCCGAGCACGTTATCGAGACGATGTTCGGCGTGTTGGTAAAATCCCGGGGTTTTCAAAACCAGATCGGCGCCCGACTCGAACATCACCTGTTTCTGGCCGCTCCCGTTGTCGCGAACCGCGATGCCGCCCGCGACGAATTCCGGATAAAGCCGCTCGTAGCATTTCTCAAGATAACAGCGGTCGGACATCTGCCCCAGGATATCGGCAGTGCCGAGCAGATTGCCGATAATTTTGAAAATCGGATCCGGCGGCAGCTTGATTTTGTCGACCGGCATCTCGAAGCCGGTGTAGTGCACGAGGCGCGCCGCAACCGGCGCGAGGTCAGCCATGCCGAGGCGCGGCAAATAGTTGCGCAGGTAGAGCCCGCCGCGCGAAACATGGGTCAGGGTGTATTCCGCGCCCTGCCGGTGCCGCGTGTCCTTGCGACTGCGGATGTAACCGACGTCGTGATACAGCGCCAGGATGATACCCAGCCGGAACAAGCGCTCGTCGAGCGGTCTCTGACCGGCACGCTGATAACCGTCGAGCAGTCGCGTCATCGCCAGGGTGACATCCAGCACGTGCTGCATGTTGTGATAACCGGTATCGCAGGCGTGGTAATCCGGGTGTTCACCGCGGTAGAGCGCGGCGAAGTTATCAAACGGCTGTTGCAGGCTGTCGGCGCCGGGCTTTTCATACCAGCTCAGGTAGATACGACGCACCTCCGCTTCGACCGCATCAGGATCGGTGGTCTTGACGCTATCGGACACGTCGTAATCGTTACGGCGCTTGGCCACGCAAACAACCCTCCGCAAAGGATCAACTAATATCTTGTAATTACCGCAAGCTATTAGACTATATTAGCTCTTTAGAATCAAGGCGTAGGATAAAAGTCACAAAAAACTTGTAAAGTTGTGTCAGCAACGGGTTGGGCGCGTGCTGCGCGCGCACCGCACCTCAGGCTCCGCGGTCGTAGCCCGGCAGCACGCGCGCGTCGATCACGCACACCTGGCCACTGCGGACCGCAGCTATCCCCTGTTCGATCGCCGGCTGCAATTCCGCGGGGTGCTCCACCGGGCCGATGCCGAGCGCACCTTGCGCGCGCGCCATCGCCGCGATGTCGATATCGGGGTCGCCGATCTGCAGACCGATCCAGCGGTTTTCTTCTGGCCGACCGCGGTGGACGGCCATGCGTCCCTGGTGGCGCTCGTCGTTGTAAAATGAGCGGTTGTTGCACACGATCATCAGGCACGGAATCTGGTAGTGCGCGGCGGTCCAGACGGCGGTATTGCCCATCAGGAAATCCCCGTCGCCGAGCAATCCGATCGGAATCCGGCCACTGCCTTTGAGCGCCAGACCCGCGCCCACCGTCATGCCCGGCCCCGAACCCACACCCGCGCCGCCGTCGTGGCCGATATAGTCGAGCGGATGCCTGAAGTGCGTGTATGCGCCGTTCCAGCCTAGCGGAAATCGCGTGTAGCAGACGTCGATTCCGCGTGTCGCACTCTCGAGCGTAGCGGCCACGCTGCGTAACGATACTGCCTCCGGCACCGGCGGCAACGCCAACGGAATCGGCAACGCCGCACTCGCCCTGCGCGCGCCGGTTGCTTCCAGCAGCAACGGTACTGCCGCGTCCGTTTCGCACAACAGATACAGATCGACGGGCGGCAAGCCCTGATGGTCCATGCTCCAGCCGCGATGGCTGTGCGCGTCGCACGAAACCTGAATCACCTTAGCTGCGACTGGCTGCTCCCCGTAGGCCTGCTTGAGCGTGCCGGCAAGATCCAGCCAGTCGAGCGCCAGAATCACGTCGGCAGCGGCGACCAGCACCTTCGCTTCCGGTGCGAGAGACGGTGCCGGCGCCGCGGCGTGCAGTCGGTGATCGGTCGGAAATGCCGCCGCGAGCTTGATATTGGTCAGTACCGGCGCATTGAGTTTTTCGGCCAGCGCGACGCGCGCGTTCCAGCCGTCGAGGCTGCGCGAACAGCGCCCGGCGAGTATGACGGGATGCTGCGCCTCCGTAAGCAGCTTCGCGGCGGCCGCCACGAGCTCAGTGGCCGGGCGTACTGCGGGCGGGACGGGGTAGCGCGCCGCGTCGGGCAGCGGCGGCAGCGCGCCGATTTTTTCCTCCTGCATCGTGACTTCGAGGTTGACATAGACCGGGCCGCGTGGCGCAGTTTGCGCGATCTGCGCGGCGCGCAGCAACGCCTCCATCGCCGCGGCCGGCGACCCCGGCTGGTTGTCCCACTTGGTAAAATTGCGGATCAGCCCGCCCTGGTCGGCGCTGGTGTGAATCCAGTCGATCCACGGCCGGCGTTTCATGGCGTCCCACGGGCCTGTCGCGCCGAGAATCAGCACCGGTGCGCGGTCGCACCACGCGTTGTATATCGCCATCGGGGCGCGCAACAACCCGATATTCGCGTGCACGGCCGCAGCCATCATGCGATCGGTTACCTTCGCATATCCGTGCGCAATCGCGACCGCGCCCTCCTCGTGGATCGCGAGCACCATCTGCGGATTGCGGTTGCCGAGATAATTGACGATGCTGTCGTGCAGCCCGCGGTAACTTGAACCCGGCACCAGCGCGATATAAGGGACATCAAGCTCGCGCAGCATCGCGGCGACCGCGTCGCTGCCCCAGCACTCCCCGCTTTGCGGCCCGGGCACCGGTGTGTCGTGGACGATCGAGCCGGCCGTGCGATCATTGGCATTCATTGCATTCCCCCTGACTGTGGACACAGGCAACGCGCAACGCGTCCTCTGTCGCAAGGCATCTATACTAACAGTTGCACGCTGCCCGCCTTATGACGGCCTCACGCCATCCGCCCGCTCGACCAGATGCGCAATCGAGTTGGCGTAATAGCGGAGCAGATCGAGCTGCCCGCGTTCGATGGTGTAGAGCCCGTCGCGCTCGGTCACCACGCGGCGCAGCGTCAGCATGCGCAGCCCGACCGTGATGGCGTAGTCAAGATCGGCGCGCGGAATGTAAATATGCGCGCCGCTGCGCTCAAGCTTCCGGATCAAGGCGTGGATTGCCGCCTTGAGATCGAGCTCACTCATTGAATTTTCAGGATGACTCAATAGCACCGTCGCAACCAGTGATACCGGCAGAACCGGGGTGATCTGGCCAATCGCACTCATCACCGCGCTGCCGAGCGCGGCGACACGCTCGTGCCGCTGTGCGTCGTCGAGCGCGCGAAAATCAAATCCATGCTGCCGCACATAAGCGCGCATCGAAATCGGCCGGCCGAAATTGACGCACGCGTAGCCAAAGCGGTACCAGCGGCCGAGCACCATGTTCCACAGCTGGCGGCCGGCAAACGCCAGCGCCACCGCGACCCCATGACTGAAGCCGCGGCGCGGCCGCGTGGCATCGGACTTGAGCAGCAGCGTCCGATCCTCGAGCACGCGGTCGTAGTTGACCCCGACCGGGACGAACACCAGATCGCGCGCGCCGTCCGGATTGAATGTCTTCAGCATGTAATCGAGCAGCCCGAGCCGGGGCGCGCGCAGCCGGCCGTCGACCGTCAGCCCGCCCTCGGGATAGACCGCCTGCGGCACGCCGGCTTCGGTCGCCATCTGCACGTAGCGCTGCAAAACCGTACGGTAGAGCGGGTCGCCGGAATTGCGGCGCACGAAATAAGCGCCCATCGCGCGTATCAGCGTTTGCAGCGGCCACACCCGCGCCCATTCGCCCACCGCGTAGCTCAGCGCGACGCGTTCCGCGGCCAGAAACGCGACCAGCACATAATCCATGTTGCTGCGATGATTGATCACGAACACCACGGCCGATTGCGGATTGACTGCCGCGAGCGCAGCGCTGTCGGCGTAGCCCAGGCGCACGCGGTAGAGAAAATGCGCAACGCGCTTGGCGGCCCAGTAACCGATGCGGAAATAGAGGTAGGCGTTGAACGCCGGGACGATCTCCCGCGCGTAGCGATGGATCTGCTGCAACGCGACACGACGCGGCACTTCATGCTCACCGCAATACGCTTCGGCGGCCGCCTGCACCCGGGCGTCATTGACCAACCGGTCGATCAACACCTCGCGGCGCGTGAGCTTGAACTGCGGCAAATCGATGTTGAGGCGGACATTGATTTCCTCGATCACGCGGGCGACCTTGCGCCGGAAATACCAGCGCACGCCTGGCAGCAGCAGCCACTCGAGCGCCGCCAGCGCCGCGAGCACGAGCAGGATCACGAATACCCACAGCGGCAACGCGACCGTCTGCGTCATTACCCTCCCCTTCGGATTGCGTTACGGGATTATCATAGCAGGCGGGACTGACATGCATGGGGTGAAAAAAACCAGGCGGCGCCTGCTGCTCGCGGGCCTTGGCGCCGGCACCGGTGCAGTCGCCGCGTGGCGGCTGTGGCCGGAACAGGGCATCGTCAATCCCTGCCGTGCGGCGCTGCCGCCACACCTTGCGAACCACGAACTGGTGCAGGCCGCGTGGTCGGATCTCGACCCGGCGAATGTGTGGGACTGCCACGCTCACCTCGCCGGCACCGGCGATTCGGGCAGCGGCGCCTGGACCAATCCCGAGATGGAAAGCCTGTTGCATCCCCTGCAGTACGCACAACGGCTGTTCTATCTCAATGCCGGTTGCGCGTACGAGGCGCCGGGACGCGTCGACCAGAGCTACGTCGAGCGCATGCGCAACCTCGTCGACGGCATGCGGCCGGGCGTCCGGCTGCTGCTGCTCGCCTTCGACCACAGCTACCGCGAAGACGGCACCGTGGCGCTCGCGGCAACCCCGTTTTACACGCCCAACGAGTACCCGCAGCGCGTGGCGCAAAGCTACCCCGGGTACTTCGAATGGGCCGCTTCGATCCATCCTTACCGCGCGGACTGCGTCGCGGTGCTCGAGCAGGCCGCGCGCGGCAAGGCCCGTGCGGTCAAGTGGCTGCCGGCGGCAATGGGGATCGATCCCGCATCGCCGCGCTGCGATGCGTTCTACGCGGCGCTCGCCCGTCTCGATCTGCCGCTCATCACGCATGCCGGCATGGAGCGTGCCGTCAATACCGGCAACGCGGAACTCGGCAATCCGCTGCGGCTGCGGCGCGCGCTCGAACACGGGGTACGCGTCGTGGTGGCGCACTGCGCCTCGATCGGAGAAGACCGCGACCTCGATCGCGGCGCCCACGGTCCTTACGTGGAAAGCTTCGCGCTGTTTACGCGCCTGATGGACGATCCGCGTTTCGAGGGCCGCCTGTTCGGCGACGTTTCGGCGATCACGCAGCTCAATCGCGCCGGTCCTGCGCTGGCGGCCATCGTCGAACGCAGCGCGTGGCAGTCGCGACTGCTCAACGGCTCCGATTACCCGCTGCCCGGCATCATGCCGCTCTACTCGGTCAACTTCCTGCTGGAGCTCAAATATATCGAACCGGCGATGGCCCCGGTGCTGACCGAAATCCGCCAGCACAACCCCTTGCTTTTCGACTTCGTGCTCAAGCGCAATCTGCGGGTCAACGGCAAGCAGTTGGCGCCAGCGGTGTTCGAAACCCGGGCGTTTCTCGCACCCTCGGGGGCAGGCAGCGCCGTACGGTGATTTTTCGGCACCGTTGCGTTAAGATGCACGCGACAACATGACCCGATTCCGTTCTGAATGAAGTTTCGCCGGGGATGGGGCGAGATCGCTGTAAGGAGTTACGAATGAACGCAACATTGGCGGGCCGGGTTCAGGATGCTGCCGACAGTCGCGGCGCCGAAGAGTTGAAAGGCTTCTCGCGCACAACTGCCGAAATCGAATGGCTGCTCGTGATCCTGGTGCTGCTCTACCAGATCGTGCAGGGGCAGGATGACGAAAACACCGCCGCGGTCTATCTGGGCTTGACGGGATATTGTATTTGCGTCGTCGTCTTTCGCTACGTCGGCCTGTTCCGCCAGGAATCGCGCTGGAAGCTCGCGGTCGAGACCTGGGTGATGATTGCTTTCATCACCTGGGTCCTCTATAACTCCGGCGGCCTCGAAAGCCCGCTCCTCAACCTCTATCTGCTGACCATCGTCATCAGCGCGCTCACGCTCGGCACGGTGAGCACGCTGCTCGAGGTGGCGTTGATCGGAGCGTGCTACGTTTTTCTCTGGTATGGGGGCAACCTGGCATCGCCTGTTGCGAGCAGCAGCATAGGCGGTTTCGTGACCCAGCTCGCGCCGATGCTGCTGGTCGCATATATCACCACCATGTTGTCGTCCGATATGCGCAACGCGATGACTCGCATCAAGGAGATTTCAGAGACCGATGAATTGACGGGGATTTACAACGTGCGCGCGTTCACCGCGCTTGCCAATCACAACCACAAGCAGTCGATACGCTATCGGCAACCTTACAGCGTCGTGATGGTGGATTCCGACAGCCTGAAAGGAATCAACGATAACTTCGGACATGAAACCGGCAACCAGCTGCTCAAACTGACGGTGACCTGCATTCAGCAAGGACTGCGCGAGACCGACGTGCTGGCGCGCTACGGCGGCGATGAATTCGTGCTGATGCTGCCACACACCGCGACGGATGGCGCATTCGAGGTCGCCGAACGCATCCGCAAGACCGTCGCGGCGACCCCGCTCAGCGCGCAGGGCTCCAAGGTAACTACGACAGTCAGCGTGGGTGTGGCGACCTACCCCGACCATGGCAAGGAACTCGCGATGATCATGAACTGTGCCGATCAGGCGCTCTACGCGAGCAAGAAAGGCGGCCGCAACCGCACGTCGGTAAGCGGCGACGCGCCGCACGCCGAAAACCCACCGCCGCGAACCTGACCCCTGACAGGACGCGCCGGCGCGATTTCAGCGTGGCAGGCGCAAGCGTGTTTCAGGACGTTGAAGACCCCAGGCCTCCAGCTCGGGCGGGCCGGAAATAATCCAGATTGTCGTAGTACTGCGCGTGTGCGTTATCCGCGCACCAGCCCGGAACGCCGAGGATAGGCACCGGGATAAGTTCGCGGGTCGCGGCAAATCGCGCTGCATCGCTGATCCGCGCAGCGAGCCGCGCATCCAGTGCGCCGAGCTGCGCTGTGAGCGGCAACGCGAAAAACGCGTCCGCGACCTCGAAGATCACGCCTCTGCCGGTCACGCCGGCAAACGGCGTAAGCGCCTTTTCATAGAGCGCGTGGCCGAACAGATAAAACCGCATTCGTTGCAACACCTCGCCGCGGCGTTGCCAGAACAGGGTCTTCCACTCGAAGCCGGCCAACAGCGCCGCGAGCGCGGGATCGCTCACTGCAACGATCACCCCGCCCTCGTCGAATAACGTCAGCGCATCCCGTGCCGGGCCGCGGCCCCGCGCGCCGCTCGCGTGCTCGCGTTCGAGTTCCGCGTAATGGCGCCGATTGAGCGCCCCCTTCGCGGCTGGAAACGTCAGCCACACCAGCGCATTGAACAAATCGTGCCAGTTGCGCGAGCGCATTTGCACTTCGCCCCGCAGGAAGATGCGCGGCTCGTATTGGTGCGCAAACGTTTTCTGCCGCGGTTGCTGCCCGACAAATCGCAGCGGCCGGCCGGCGGCGTTCACCATGCGCCCGTCGCGCGATGCAATGATGCGATTCAATTCATCGCAGCCGGGCCAATCAGGACCGGACAAAGCGCTCGCCGCCCAGCGCAGCGGTTCAAACATCGGCGAGCGTTCGGCAAAATCGGGATCCCAGGTGTTGGACATAAGCGGACACAGACCGGTCGCGTGGATGTTAATATTACGCCAAGAACAGTTGCGGTTTTTCTTTGCTCCCAACGCGTCCTTCGCGTTAAGACCTTTCGTCAATGTCTGAAAAGATCGACTGTGCAGTCATAGGCGCCGGCGTGGTCGGCCTCGCGGTCGCGCGCGAACTGGCGCTGGCGGGCCGCGAAGTGGTGATCCTCGAAGCCGAGGATGCGATCGGCACCCATACCAGCTCGCGCAACTCCGAGGTCATCCACGCCGGTATCTTCTACGCGCCCGGCACGCTCAAGGCGCGCCTGTGCGTCGAGGGCAAGCAGCGCATGTACCGTTATTGTGCCGAGCGCGGCGTTACGCACCAGCGCATCAGCAAGATCATCGTAGCAACCGGCGAAGCCCAGGTTGCCGAACTCGGCAAATACATGCGGCAGGCGCAAGCCAACGGCGTGGACGATCTGCAGACGCTCACGCGCGAGGAACTCCGGCGGATGGAGCCCGAAGTTGCGGCGGTTGCGGGTTTCCTGTCGCCGTCCACCGGCACCGTCGACAGCCATGCGCTGATGCTCGCCTATCTCGGCGATGCCGAAAATCATGGCGCATCGCTGGCGCTCAACAGCCGCGTCGAGTCCGGCCGCGTGACCGGCGACGGCATCCTGCTCAGCGTCGGCGGCACGGAACCGATGACGGTGGTATGCAATTCTGTGATAAACGCCGCGGGGCTTTACGCGCAGGACGTGTCGCGCCGGATCGCAGGTGTCCCGGCCGCGACGATCCCGCCCACGTTTTACGCGATCGGACATTACTACACGTTGACCGGAAAATCACCGTTCAGCCGCCACGTTTATCCGATCGCGCGGGCGGATTGGCACGGCGTGCACGTCACGGTGGATCTCGGCGGGCGCTGCAAGTTCGGGCCCGACTTCGAATGGATAGACCGCGTCGATTACCGCTTCGATGAAAGCCGCGAGGCGCACTTCTACGCGGCAATCCGCCATTACTACCCCGGCCTGAAGGACGGGGCGCTGCAGCCCGGCTACACCGGCATCCGCCCCAAGATCGGCGGCCCCAGCAAACTGGTCACCGACTTCACGATCCAGGACCGGCGCGACCATGGGGTGAACGGCCTCATCGCACTTTACGGGATCGAATCGCCGGGCCTCACCTCATCGCTCGCGATTGGCGCTTACGTGCGGGAATTGCAATTGGCGTAGGGTGCGCTTGCGCACCGTCCGGCAATCGGTGCGCAAGCGCACCCTACATCGAAATTAATCACCGTTTTGCGGCGCGCTCGAGAAACGCGCCGACCTCGCGCACCCATTCCTCGCGCGCGAAAATGAAGCCGTCGTTGTGGCCGCCGCGCATCTCCAGGAACTGTTTGGGAGCGTTGGCCGCAGCGAACAGCGACTGACCATGGCTGAACGGAACGATGTCATCGCCCTTGCTGTGCGCAATCAGCACCGGCGCCGCGACCCGCGCGATGCGCTCGAGGTTGTTGTATTCGATGCGCGCGAGCCACCGCACCGGCAGCCACGGATAGACCTGCGCGCCGAGAGCGGGCACCGAGGTAAACGTCGACGCGAGCACCAGCGCGCGCGGCGGATGCTGCAGTGCGAGCCACGTCGCCACCCCGCCGCCGAGCGACTCGCCGAACACCACGACGTCCCGAGAGTCGAGTTTGCGTGCTTCGATCAAATGCCGCCATGCCGCCTCGGCGTCGCGATAGGTGCCGTCCTCCGACGGCGTGCCGCTGCTCTTGCCGTAGCCGCGGTAATCGACGATCAGCGCCGCATAACCGAGGCGGTTGAACATCGTCAGGTATTCGAGGCGGTGCGAGATGTTGCCGGCGTTGCCGTGCCAAATCAGCACCGCGCCGCGCGCCGTCTTCGCGGGCACCCACCAGCCATGCAGCGTCGCGCCGTCGGCTGCGAGCCGCACTTCCTCGAAATCAAGGCCGACTGCGCGCGGCGTCGCAACCAGCGCGCGCTCAACCTCCGGAAAATAGACCAGCCGCGCCTGGAACAGAAACACCAGCAGCAGGATCACCGCGTAGACGATGACTGCCGAAAGCAGAATATTCAGCACGCTGCGCATCCTAATCCGGCAACTCGAGCGGCGGCTCATCCATGGCCGCGCATTGTTCGCGCAGCGCGAGGATCTGATCCTGCCAGTAACGCTGGGTATTGAACCACGGGAAGCTCGCCGGGAACGCCGGATCATGCCAACGCCGTGCGAGCCAGCCGGCGTAATGGATCATGCGCAGCGTGCGCAGCGCCTCGATCAGCACCAACTCGCTACGGTTGAAATCATGGAATTCGCGATAGCCGGCGACCACATGCCCGAGCTGCACGCTCATTGTCGCCCGGTCTCCCGAAATCAACATCCATAAATCCTGCATCGCGGGCCCGCTGCGGCAATCATCGAGATCGACGAAATGCGGCCCGCCGTCCGTCCACAAAATATTGCCGGCGTGGCAATCGCCGTGCAGGCGGATATTGCGCACCGCGCCGGCACGCTGATAACACTGCGCAACGCGTTGCAGCGCGTCGTCCACAATAGTTTCATAGGCTGTTTCGAGATCCACTGGCACAAACTCGTGCTCGATGACAAAGCGCGCCGGTTCCTCGCCGAAGCTCGCGATGTCGAGTGCCGGACGATGGCGGAACGGCCGTAATGCCCCGACTGCGTGGGTGCGGCCGAGGAAACGCCCGAGCCAGCGCAAGGTGTCCGGGTTTTCGAGTTCAGGGGCACGCCCGGGCCGCTTCGGAAACAAGGCGAAACGGAAACCGCGATGCTCGTGCAGCGTCGCGCCGTCGGCTGTCGCAAGCGGCGCCACGACCGGAATCTCGCGCGCAGCCAGTTCGATCGCAAAACCGTGCTCTTCGAGTATCGCGTCATTGCTCCAGCGCTGCGGGCGGTAGAACTTGGCAATGAGCGCCGTCCCGTCCTCGACCCACACCTGGTAGACGCGGTTCTCATAACTGTTCAACGCGAACTGCCGGCCGTCACAGCGCCAGCCGCAGGTCTCGACGGCGTCGAGTATCAGGTCAGGCGTGAGGCCCCGGTATGGCAAATCGTCCGACATGGTCGATGCGGAACATAACACAATACCGGCTGAAATTTTGCGCCGGGACAGGCCGGGAAAAGCTAGAATCCGACGTTATGGAATCCGCTAACGCCGCTACGGCTTGAAACCACGCCATGCTGACTGCATACACCGCCGCTAACGGCACGCTCAACAAGGTCCATGTCACCCAGCTCTCGGACCTCACGCCCGGGATGTTGTGGCTGGATCTCGTCTATCCGACCGAGCAGGATCGCCAATGGATCAGGCAGGCTTATGGCCAGGAACTGCAGTTCATCGAGGAACTTGGGGAAATCGAGGCCAGCGAGCGCTTTTACCGCGACGAACACGGCCTGCATCTGCATTTGTATTTTCTGCTGACCGGCGGCGAAATCACGCGTAACGTGGATGTCGGATTTACCTTCAGCAACGGGCGTCTTTATACGCTGCGCAGCGATGAACTTCCCGAATTCCGCTCGTTCAACAGCCAGGCCGCCAAGAATCCCGAATTGTGCGACAGCGCGATGGCGATCCTGGTCGGCATCATCGCCGCCCGCGAGGGCATGATGGCGGACACCTACGAGCGCCTGGAGTCGGAACTCGAGCCCGTGAGCCTGTCCATCTTCCGGAGCAAATCGCAAACCATGCCGCGCGTGCTCGAGTCGCTCGCCCGCATCGAGGACGTCAACGGCAAGGCGCGGCTCGGGCTGCTCGAAAACCGACGCGCCTATTCCAGCCTGGCGCGCAGCAGCGAGGCCGCCGCGCAGACCGAAACCATCAACGAGATCCTGCTCGACGTCGATTCGCTGATGACTTACTCGAGTTTTCTCGCCGAACGCACGAAATTCCTGATGGACGCCGCGCTCGGCATGATCAACATCGCCCAGAACAAGCGTCTGAATATCTTCACCGTGTTATCGGTGATACTGATGCCACCCACGCTGATTGCGAGTATCTACGGCATGAATTTCCGCCATCTGCCTGAACTCGAGTGGTATTACGGCTATCCGCTGGCGCTGGTGCTGATGCTGATCGTCGCGATCGGCCCTATCCTTTACCTAAAACACAAAGGCTGGCTGTAACCGCAGCACCGTCTTCAGTCGACCCGCGCGCCGGAGTCTTTCACCACCTTCGCCCACTTGGCGAAATCCTGCCTGATGATCGCGGCGAATTCCTCCGGCGTGCCGCCCACCGCATCGGCGCCTTGCGCGTGGAGCAGACTCCTGAGGTCCGCTGCCTTCAGTGCATGATTGAGCTCTGCGTTGACGCGAACGATGACGGTCCGCGGCGTGCCGTTGGGAACGAGGATGCCAAACCAGTTCGTCACCTCATAACCGGGCACGGTCTCGCCGATGGCCGGCAATTCGGGCATCGCGCCAGAGCGCCTGGCGCCGGTTACGGCGAGTCCGCGCAGCTTGCCCGCTTTCACCTGCGGAATCAGCGGCACCGCGCTCGCGATGGTGACGCTGACCTGCCCCGCAATCAGGTCGGTCATCAGCGGCCCGGTGCCCTTGTAAGGTATGTGTGCCAAATCGACTCCCGCCATCGACTTGAACAGTTCCATCGCGAGATGGCTGGACGAGCCCGCGCCCGCCGACGCATAGTTGATTTGGCCCGGCCTGGTTTTCGCCAGTGCAACGAGTTCCTTGACCGATTTCGCCGGAAAGCTCGTGTTGGATGCCAGCATCAGCGGCACCGCGACGAATTGAATCACGGCATCGAAGTCCCGGATTGCGTCGTAGCTGACCTTGCGGTAGAGGTGAGGGTTGATCACGTGCGGAATCGAAGTGAACAGCAGCGTGTAACCGTCGGGTGCTGCGCGCGCTGTGATTTCGGTCGCAACCAGGCCGCCGGCGCCGCCGCGATTGTCGACCACCACTTGCTCGCGAAAGCTTGCGGTGAGCTGCTGCGCCGCGATGCGTCCCAGAATATCCGCGGCGCCCCCGGGCGGAAACCCCACCACCAGCCGCACCGGTTTGGTGGGATAACCGGGTGCCGCGGCGAAAACGCTGGCGGCGCCGAGCAGAACCAGCGCGACTAGGCTCCTGGCAGCGTGATGCAAAACCCTTGCAACCGTTCGTGTTGAGCGGAGCGGGGCAAAGTCGAAACATGAACGGCCCATCGAACTCAGTCCACCTTCGCGCCGGATATCTTCACCACCTTGCCCCATTTAATGATTTCGGTCCTGATGAACTCGGTAAATTGCTCGGGCGTATTGCCGACGAAATCCGCGCCTTCGGATGCGATGCGATCGGTGACCTCGGGCATCTTGATGATGCGCACGATCTCGGCGTGGAGCTTGGCGATGATTTCGCGCGCCGTTCCGGCCGGCGCCGACACCCCGAACCACGAGCCGGTCTCGAAGCCCTTCAGGCCCTGCTCGTCGAGCGTCGGCAAATCGGGAACCACGGCTGCGCGTTTGATGCTGGTCACCGCGAGCGCGCGCAATCGTCCGTTCTTCACATGCGGCAGCACCGACACCATGGCGCCGAAATAGACCTCGATGTGGCCGGCCGCGACGTCAACCAGCGCAGGCGACGCGCCCTTGTACGGGATATGGATCATCTTCACGCCCGCCATGGTCTTGAACAGCTCGCCCGCGAGGTGATGCGGGCTGCCGATCCCGGTCGAGCCGTGGCGCAGCTGATCCGGATGTTTTTTCGCGAGCGCAATCAGATCCTTCGCGCTCTTGACCGGCACTGAAGGATGCACGACAACCATACCCGGCACTTTGGCGAGATTGGTGATGTGGGCGAAATCTTTCACCGGGTCGTAGGTAAGCTTGCCGTAGAGCGTCGGATTGATAGCGTTTGCGATCGTCGGCATGAACAGCGTGTAGCCGTCGGGCGCCGAACGCGCCGCGATCTCCGAGCCCAGATTGGTGCCCGCGCCCGGCCGGTTCTCGACCACCACCGACTGCCCCCACGCCTCGGTAAGCTTGGCTCCGACCGCGCGCGCCAGGATGTCGGCGCCGCCGCCCGGCGTATACGGCACGATGAAGCGAATCGCTTTGGCGGGGTACTGCTGTGCGCTCGCGCCCATTGCGACGAGCATCAGCCCGGCGCCGGCACATGCAATCCAGCACGGCGTCCTGCGGTTTCGTTCGTCAGTCATTCCATTGCCTCCCTCATGTGTTTCCCGCTTCACGTCTCACGGGCTTGACCGTGCGCTACGTCGCATCACCACCCCAGCGCATACGCCGGCCTTCTCGGGTCAGCGCCACCGTGCAACACGCCGGTCTTGTGATCGACGACGATCGTGCAGGGCGCGCCGGCGAGCCACGTCCACTCGTCCCACCAGTAAACCTTGTGGCCAAGCCGCGCGAGTTCGTCACCGTTTGCTTTTGGAATGCGCGCTTCGAGATAAAGCCGGCCTGGAAAATAAGCGTGCGGCTCAAACGAGCCCGGATAGCTGTAATTGGCGAACCGTGGCGCCTCGATCGCACTTTGCGCCGCCATGCCAAACACGTTGACGTTCAGGAATACCTGCAGCATCGCCTGCGGCTGCACGTCGCCGCCGGGCGTGCCGAACGGCATCAGCACCTTGCCGTTCCGGAACGCGAGCGCGGGACTGGGCGTGAGCCGCGGCCGCTTGCCTGCCGCCACCGAACTCGGGTGGCCGGGTTCGGCCCACGACTGCGTGCCGCGCCCCGAGCACAGTATCCCGACACCCGGCACGAGCGGCGAATTGTTGGAGCCGTCCGATGGCGTCGCCGAAAATGCATTGCCATGCCGGTCGATGCAGCATACGTAGGTGGTGTCACCCGGCCCCGGCGCTTCCTCGGACTGCGGCGGTGGCATCCACTGATGCGGCAGATTAACGAGCGTCGCCGGATCGCCCGCCGGCGGCATCCCGGGCCACGCGCGGTCGGGACGTATCATGCCGCGGCGGTGCGCGGCGTAGGCGTCCGACATCAGGCCCTTGATCGGCACGTTGACGAAGTCAGGGTCGCCGAAATGCTGATGGCGATCGGCGAACGCGAGCTTCAACGCTTCGGTCACCACGTGGATGTAGGTGGGCGAGTTGTGTCCCATTGCAAGCAGATCGTAGCCCTTGAGGATATTGAGCGCCATCGGCAGTACCGGCCCCTGCGACCACGGCCCGCACGCGTGGACCTCGACGCCATTGAATTTCGCTTTAACGGTCGGCTCGAATTTGATGCTGAAAGCGGCGAAGTCCTCCATCCGCATCAGGCCGCCGCTCCGGCGGTGGAACTTGACGATAGCGGCGGCAACATCGCCCTTGTAGAACGCATCCCGTGCGGCACGCAGCGCTGCGCCGCGTCCCTTGCGCCGGTTCGCCTTCTCGACGTCAGCCAGGTACTGCAGCGTCCTGCCAAGCTCAGCCTGCACGAAGACTTCGCCCGGCTCCGGCGCGCGCCCCTTCGGCAGGAATACCTTCTTGCTCGACGGCCAGCGCTCGTAGGATGTGCGATTGTGCTTGATGAACCCGGACATCAACGGATACATCGGGAAGCCCTCGCGCGCAAAGCGGATCGCCGCCGCCGCGACTTCGCCGAAGGTCATAGTGCCGAAGCGTTCGAGCGCGGTGATCCACGCATCCGGCGCCGCCGGCACCACGCTGCGCAAAACACCTGCCGGAATCTTGCCGCCGTGAAGCTTCATAAAATAGTCGGGAGTCACCGCCTGCGGCCACACGCCGAGGCCGTCGATGCAATGGATTGCGCGCGTTTTCGCGTGATAGATTATCTGCGGCGCAACCCCGCCAAAGTTGACTTTGTCGGTCTGCAGCACGCCGACCGCGATTCCCGCCGCAACCCCCGCATCGACCGCGTTGCCGCCCGCTTCGAGGATTTCGAATCCGGCGTGCGCCGCCAGATAATGGCCGGCCGCGATCACGTGCTTCGTCCCCATGATGGTCGGACGCCCAGCTGCCGCGGCTTGTTCCAACCTTGCACCCTCGCGCTTCATATTTCACCCCATGTTGTTCACGACCGACTCGATTCAGCCCGCATCGGACGCTAATTGTAGTTGAAAAGCCACGTGAGGCCGAGTCCCGACTCAGTATCCAACGACATGGCTTTTCTTGGCGGGCTTGGCGTCTTGGCGGCTCAATCAACTCGTTGCCCGCACGCGCACAACTCAAGGCCAGCGTATAAAATGCCGCAATGCCAAATCACCTGCTGCGTAGCCTGCTCGCCGCCATCGTTGTCGTGATTGGCGTTGTGGTGGAATGTGCCGCGCAACCCTCGTGGAAACCTGTCAAGAATGTCGAGATCATCGTCGGCGTGAGCCCCGGTGGTGGCATCGACCGCACCGCGCGCACGCTGCAAAAAATACTGCAGGACAGGCGCATGATTGAAGTCAGCTCGAGTGTCGTCAACAAACCCGGTGGCGGCGGCACCCTGGCCCAGGCTTACCTCAACCAGCGCGCCGGCGATGCGCATTACCTCGAAGTCTCGGCGACATCGTTGTTGACCAACCGTATCACCGGCAGGACCCCAAACAACTGGGACGATTTCACACCGGTCGCGATGCTCTACGACGAATTTATCGGCTTCGCGGTGAAGGCGGATTCGCCGCTCAGAAGCGGGCGCGATCTCGCCGCGCTGCTGAAAGATGATGCATCGGCGCTGCCGGTCGGCATCGCGACCAGCGCGGGCAACACCAATCACATTGCGGTGGCATTGCTTGCCAAGCAGGTTGGCGGCGACGTCAAGAAACTCAGGGTCGTGGTATTTGGATCCGGCGGGGAATCGACCACCGCACTACTCGGCGGCCACGTCGGATTGGTGGTGACGCCGGCGGCAACCGCATTGCCTCAAATGCAGACCGGCGCATTGCGCCTGCTTGCGGTCGCCGCACCCCAACGCCTCAGCGGCCCGCTTGCGGTAGTACCAACCTGGAAGGAACAAGGCTACGATGTCATCGTCGCAAACTGGCGCCCGGTATTGGGTCCGCGCGGACTGAGCAAAGAACAGATCGCCTACTGGGAGGCAGTGTTCGCGCGTTTCACGCAGACCGAGGAATGGCAACGCGAGCTCGAGGCCACCGGCGGCGTCAATCACTACATGGGCAGCCGCGAGCTCGCTCGATTCTTCGCCGCGCAGCACGCTGAATTCAAGTCGATCCTGTCTGAACTCGGTCTCGCCAAATAGCATGAGTCGAGTATCCGGTCAGCTGTAGTATTATTCGCTCTTCGCGGAACGCGGCTCAGGAGCGGCAATATGAAACCTTTCGACTGGCAATTCCCCTACCCATCGCAACGCATGCCGATCCTCGCGCGCAACGTGGTGGCAACTTCGCAACCGCTCGCGGCGCAGGCCGGCCTGCGCATGCTGATCAAAGGCGGCAGCGCGGTCGATGCCGTGCTCGCCACCGCCATTGCACTGACCGTGCTGGAGCCGACCAGCAACGGCATCGGCTCGGACGCGTTCGCAATTTTGTGGGACGGCAAGAAGCTGCAAGGCCTCAACGCCTCGGGCCGCTCCCCCGCCGCGTGGACACCGGCGCGCTACCAGGGCCTGCAGACGATGCCGACGCGCGGCTGGGATGCGGTGACCGTGCCCGGTTGTGTCGCGGCCTGGGTTGAATTGTCGGCCAAATACGGCAAGCTGCCGTTCGCCGATCTGTTCGAGCCGGCGATCCAGTACGCGGCCGGCGGCTACATGGTGAGTCCGACCATCGCGCGGCTGTGGGAGAAACAGGTTCCCCAATTCGCATCGGTGCCTGGCTATGCGGAAGCTTTCATGCCCAAAGGCCGCGCGCCGCAGCCGGGTGAGACATTCGTGTTCCCCGACCAGGCGCGCACGCTCCAGCGTATCGCCGACACCAAAGGCGCAGCGTTCTACCACGGTGACCTTGCCGAGAAAATGGTCGCGCACTCGACACAACACGGTGGCGTGATGACCTTGGATGACCTCGCGTCGCATACGCTCGACTGGGTCGAGCCGCTCGGCCAGAACTACCGCGGCTACACGCTGCACGAAATTCCGCCCAATGGTCAGGGCATCGGCGCGCTGATCACGCTCGGCATCCTGGAAAATCTCGACATGGCCGCCCTGCCGGTTGATTCCGCCGACAGCCTGCACGTGCAGATCGAAGCGATGAAACTCGCGTTCGCCGACATCTACGAATACGTGTCGGACCCGGCGACGATGCGCGTCAAGCCGTCGCAAATGCTTGACCGCGAATACCTGAAGCGCCGCGCGAAGCTCATCGACATGAAGAAAGCGCAGGACCCGCAATTCGGCACGCCGCCCTCCGGTGGCACCGTGTACCTGACCGCCGCCGACGCCTCCGGCATGATGGTGTCTTACATCCAGTCGAACTACCAGGGCTTCGGCTCCGGCATCGTGGTCCCGGGCACCGGCATCAGCATGCAGAATCGCGGCTACGGCTTTAGTCTGCGGCCGGGCCACGCAAACGAAGTCGGGCCGCGCAAACGCCCGTTCCACACCATCATTCCTTCATTCATCACCCGGGACGGCAAGCCGGTGATGAGCTTCGGCGTAATGGGCGGATCGATGCAGGCGCAGGGCCACTCGCAGGTGATGATCCGGTTCGCCGACTACCACCAGAACCCGCAGGCGGCGGCGGACGCGCCGCGCTGGCGCATCGACACCGGTCTCGCCGTCGCCATCGAGCAAGGCGTCAGGGCCGAGGTCATCGCCGAACTCAAGCGCCGCGGCCACCAACTCACGCAGGCCGACCGCTGGAGCACCGACTTCGGCCGCGCGCAGCTGATTTACAAAATGGACGACGGCTACCTCGCGGCCTCCGAGCGCCGCACCGACGGCCAGGCGGTAGGTTTTTGAGCGACGAATCACTAATCACCAATCACCAATCACGAATATGTCCGAACATAAGGCAACAATCCAATGGGCGCGCAACGGCGCCGATTTCGGTTACAAAAACTATCCGCGCGATCACGTCTGGGTATTCGAGCACGGCATGGAGGTCAAAGCTTCCGCGGCGCCCCAATACCTCGGCAATCCGCAGCTTGTCGATCCTGAGTCGGCGTTCGTCGCCGCGCTGTCGAGCTGCCACATGCTGACCTTTCTCGCGCTGGCGTCCAACAAGGGGTTCGTCGTCGACAGCTACGAAGACAGCGCGATCGGACACGTCGAGAAAAACACCAACGGCAAGCTCGCCGTGACGCGCGTCGAGCTGCATCCGAAGATTGTTTACAGCGGCGCGAAATTGCCGGCGCAGGCCGACCTCGACTGGCTGCATGACAAGGCGCACCGGGAATGCTTCATCGCCAACTCGGTGACTACCGAAGTGCACGTGATGCCTGCCGGCTAGTGTGCTGAATCATTAATTGGTTGCAAAATCCTGGGCGTAGGTCGGGGTACGCACAGCGTTCCCCGACATCCACGTGGCGTCAGGTAGCCGCCAATGCGGCAACCTGACCTACACTTGCCGGCTTGACAAAGCTCCATTTTCGGCGAAAATGGAGCACATGAAAACCATCTCCCGGATCATGGAGTCCCGCGTCCGCCATGCGTTGGATCGGCAAAAATCCGTGCTGTTGCTCGGGCCGCGCCAAACGGGCAAGACGACGTTGGTGGAGAAGCTGAAACCCGATCTGCTGCTGAATTTTCTCCGGCCGGAGGTGCGCCAGCGTTACGAGCGCGCGCCGCATCTGCTCGGCGCGGAAGTCGAGGCGCTGGCCCCGAAGACGCGCAGAAGCCGGCCGATGGTCGTCCTCGACGAAGTGCAGCGCGTGCCCGAACTGGTGAACGTCGTGCAGGATCTGGTGGACCGGCGGCTGGCCCGCTTCGTTCTCACCGGTTCGTCCGCGCGCAAACTGCGGCGCGGCGGCGGCGTCAACCTGTTGCCGGGCCGGCTGCTTCCCTTGCGTCTCGACCCGTTGTCG